>Ga0326727_10001250_pt1 | contig 96358 bp, 75 predicted proteins | sample MB2enrmetagenome_FD_207643 | JGI IMG/M metagenome (GOLD analysis project Ga0326727, IMG submission 207643) | Lab enriched peat soil microbial communities from McLean, Ithaca, NY, United States - MB29MY | ecosystem: Environmental > Terrestrial > Soil > Wetlands > Peat | place: USA: New York... | reverse complement strand
GCATGGTCGTTCTGGTCGCCGTCGTGATCTCCTCCATCGGCTTGATGGTCGGCGGCATCGGGGTGATGAATATCATGCTGGTTTCCGTGACGGAACGGACGCGCGAAATCGGCGTGCGTAAAGCCATCGGGGCGCGCAGCAGCGATATAACCTGGCAATTCCTGCTGGAGGCCATGAGCCTTACGGGGGCCGGTGGAGTCATGGGAATCCTGGCCGGCTATACAATCAGTTTCCTGATTCGAACCCTCGTCCCCACCCTGCCTTCCACTGTTCCTATGTGGTCAGTGGTGACAGGGTTCGTTGTCTCGGTCGCCATCGGCCTCTTCTTCGGCCTCTGGCCCGCCATGAAAGCCGCCCGCCTCGACCCTATTGTGGCCTTGCGCTATGAGTAAGAGTTCGCCTTCCTGTAGGTGCGACTTTACGGCCGCCCCTACGCCACGCATCCTTTATTGACTCAGATAATGATTGCGAGTACATTTACAGCCTTGCAGATTTCGTTTCGAAATTCTGCGTTTACTTGCGCTTTTCGTTCCAGGCAAGAAGGAACCGACCATGCCCGCGATACCCCGACGCCGCTTTCTTCAGTCTTGCGCAGGCGCGCTTGCCGCCTCCGCCTCAACGTTTATCCCCAGGGTTTTGCCCGCTTCGACGGAACCCAACCTCAGCTTTCCGAGCGCGCCGCATGAGCGCCTGGCGGTCCCTTCATGGCCATTTCGCGGTTACATCGTGGCGCCCCTCAATAAATGGGCCCGAGACCCCAAGCTCCCGGGCATGGACCTGAAAGACTTCGCCGCCATGGTTGTGAAGCGATTCAATGTGCGCAACATCGAACCGCTGAGCGAACACTTCAGTTCCACGGAAGCCAGCTATCTCAAAGAGTTCAGGGCAAACGTTGAGAAGGCGGGAGCACGCGTCATTAACGTCGCCGCCGACCCGCGGTACAGCTTCTACGACAGCGTCGATGCGCAGCGCCAGAAAGCCTTGGACAACGGAAAGAAGTGGATTGATGTGGCGGTGGCCATCGGCTCTCCCAGCGTGCGCTTGCACATCGCGGAAGCGCGGCACGTGAAACCCGATGTCGGCCGCGCGGCCGAGAGCCTGAAACGCCTGGCCGAATACGGCGCGCAGAAGAACGTGCTGGTGAACCTCGAGAACGACGATAACGTCACCGAGGACCCCTTCTTTATCGTACAGGTGATCGAGAAGGTGAACCATCCGTATCTGCATGCGCTCCCGGATTTCTGCAACTCCATGCTGACCCACGGTCAGGAGTTCAACAATCGGGCGATGGACGCGATGTTCAAGCATGCTTACAACATCTCGCACATGAAAGATTCCGAAGTCGGAGACAAAGGGGAACTTTACACGGTTGATGTGTCGAAGTGTTTCGAGATCGCCAAAGCGAACGGCTATCGCGGTTACTTCTCCATGGAATGGGAAGGAAAAGGCGAGCCGATGGCAGGAGTTCAGAAGCTGATCGAGGAGAGCCTCAGCAATTTGGGCGCCTCGTGAGGCTCAAGCTGTCGGCGTAGGGGTTCCCCATGGCGAGCGTCAGGGTCGCCCCTGCGACGGCAGCTCATTCGGTATAATTCAACGCGAAGTATCAACTATCAAAGGGGGACTTATATGTCTGATCAAGGGATTACCCGTCGTGAGTTTATTGGACGCTCCGTGGCTGGCGCCGCGACGGCCGGATTGGCCTTGGGAGCGCCGGCCATCGGGCGAGTCGCATCGCCGAACGAGCGCGTCACCGTAGGCATGGTCGGGGTGGGTATTCGCGGCCTGGAGCAGATGCAGGCCGTGCTCGAAGTGAAAGCCGATGTTGCCATCGTCTGCGACCTGTACGATGGCCACCTCCGCCGCGCCAAAGAGATTCAGGCGAACACCGCCACCACGCGCGACTATCGTGAGGTGCTGGACCGCAAAGACATCGATGCCGTCTGCATCGCCACTTCCGACCATTGGCATGCGCCCATCGCCATCGCCGCCATGCAGGCCGGCAAGGACATTTATATCGAGAAGCCCATGACTCACACCATCCCCCAAGCCCTGGAGATGGTCAGAGTCTCGAAAGAAACCGGCCGCTTGGTCCAGGTCGGCAGCCAGAGCCTGAGCATGGAATCGACCCACAAAGGAAAAGCCTGGGTGGATGCGGGAGAAATTGGCAACATTTACATGGTGCAGTGCGAGATCTACCGGCCCGACCCGGTGGGCGCCTGGAAGTACCCCGTCCCGCCCGATGCCTCGCCCCAGACGATCGACTGGGACCGCTATCTGGGTAACGCGCCCAAGCGTCCGTTCGATGCCGCGCGCTTCTTCCAGTTCCGGAATTGGTGGGACTACGGCACGGGTATCGCCGGTGACGAATACGTCCACTTGCTTTCGCGCGTTCACTATTTGATGAACACTCAGTTTCCTTTGAGCGCCGTGGCGAATGGCGGGATTTACAAATGGACGGGCGACCGGGACGTCCCCGACATCCACAACACCTTGTACGACTACGGCAAATTCCAGGTGGTCGTCATGGCCAACCTGGTGTCGAACTTCGATGGCGGCGAGATCGTGCGCTTCATGGGCGACAAAGGTACCGTCGTGCTCACCGAGGAGTCAGCCAGCCTGCTGCCCTACGACCAAGAGTGGGGTTACGAATACCCGCTCGAGAGCTGGCCTAAGGACACCAAAGACCCGTTCATGGCCGCGCACAAGAACGACCCGACGGCGGATATTGGCACCTACCGGAAACAGCCGCATCGCAAGCCGCAAAACTTCATGCAAAGGGCCGAAGGCACTGAGGACCACTTCCGCAACTTCTTTGCCTGCGTCAAGAGCCGCCAGCAGCCCATCGAGCACGTGGACTTCGGCTGCGGGACGGCGGTGGCCTGTCACATGGCGAACCTCTCGTATCTGAAGAAGCAGCGCCTCTTCTGGGATGCCGAGAAGTTGGAACTGAGATCGGAATCCTAGCGGTTTCTTCTTAGTGGCCCGCAGGGCGGCCGCGGCGCCGCCCTGAGCGCCTCTCTCCTACCGAACCTTGCACCCAGCCCGGCGTTTCATTCCCGCGGAAGCAGGAATCCATTTGCATGGCAGTCGCCCATGTTCGTCAGCCGACGAACACCCGGAACCCATGAAATGTCATTCCGAGCGTAGCGAGGGATCTCGCTCTGCATCGAGTGGTTCACTGAACAAGGACCAGGGCGAGATTCCTCGCTCCGCTCGGAATGACAGGCAATTTCAAAGCAGCGAAGGATCACCGTAGTTGATGACGCCTACCGGTTCTGTCGCCACCGGTGTGCCGCAGTTCAGCCTTGCGGTCAAGAACCTCTTCGTCTTTTGACCTTCCAGTTCCTCCCCGCCCGTTCAAAATCGACTAAGCGGCCCAGACTCGTCTGGGAAGCCGAGGGGCAGAAACCACCGTCATGCCGATTAGCGCGGGAGGGCCTATGCCATCCCGCCTCCCCCTCTTGAATTTGGAATCTTGAATTTTGGGTTTTCTCCGGAGGCCGCTCTGCGCCGCAAAAGCCGGCAAATGGCTGCTACAGGACGCCGCTCAACAAGGCGTAGCACGCGTACCCGAGCCCCGCGCCAAGCAGAGACCCGACCACCACATCGCTGAGGAAGTGTAAACCCAGCATGACTCGGGAAACCGCCACGCTGAGGGCGCAGAAAAGGAGGCCAAACATCAAGGAGGGCTCAAACAAGCCAATGGAGACTGCGAAGGCGAAGGCGCTGATCGAGTGCCCGGAAGGGAAGGAAAACTGATCGGGCGGCAATAGAGTAGCCCAGCAATGCGAAGCAATTGCGCAGGGCCGCTTCCGTCCGGTCAGCCTCTTAAGAACCAGGAAGAGGGCCGCACCCACTCCGCAGGAAATTCCTGCCGCCGCCACTGCCGCGTAGCGGGATGGACCGCCGAAAGCCAACACCAGGACCCCGAGGGCGTACCATAACCAGCCGTCGCCGGCCCGGGTTGCCAGAATCATCCAGAGCCTGATCCAGCGCGGCGGCTTCCAGCGGTTCACGCGCCGCATCAGGCGCTGGTCGCCGCTCGAAACGAAGCCCAACATGGTGCCGGGAATAGTCACGCTGTCGCCTCCCCGGTTGCGGTTGGGATGCGGCGGACCGACTGGCCGCGATCCTGGCCACGCATGCGAGCCCACGCCTTTCCCCACTTGCGCGCGAACCGCCTCTCCGAAAAATAATTGATCAGGGTAACGGAAGGGACGCCGAGCAAGAGAGGCGCGAGGAGCAGCATGAAGGGCTTCTCACGAAACATCTCGCGGCTGACCGCCAGGACATCGCTGGTCAGTTTCCAATAGCTTCCCGACTCCCCCCGCACCTGCGCGCGGCCCTCGCACAACCCCTCGAGAAACTCAGCCTTGGTCCGTGCACCCCGAACCTCTGTCCACACGCTGCCCGCCGAAGCCAGCGCATGGGCGTCGCTTCCTCCCACCGCAATCCTCCTGTTGTAGGCTGCCAACCGGCCGGCAAGACGGTTGTTGCGCGCCGGCAAGTGTCCGTTCAAGACTTCGACGGCGGGAAAACAGGCTTCAAACCAGTCGAAATCGTCGGCCGCGCGGCGTCCGGTGAGAGCCGAAAAGACGTGGTTCAGGCTGAAGAACAACCGCTGCTCCTCGAGATATGCCAGCAGCCGGGGAAGATCGTTTCGTCGGCGTTGAACCTCAGTGTGCTGGCACTCCTTGATGTTGTAGACGCCAACGTGGAATTCGTTGCCGCTCGGCGCCCGGCAGGTGACCTCTTCACTCAGGAAAAAATCCCCATGCCGCCGCAAGCACTCTGCCGCATCAATGGAATCGTGATCGGTAACGGTGACCAGATCCAACCCTTGGCGCTTGAGCTTCTCGTAGAGGGCTTCGGGCGGGTTGTAGCACTCGCGGCAAAAACGGTTCAGGACCGGCAGGGTGGCCATGCCGGAGTGGACGGTGTGGACGTGTAGGTCACATCTCACACTCCAGGCTACATTTCCTATGTTACATATGTGTCGCTTGCAGATGAAGAGTTGGTTAAAGGTACACCATTAACTACGGCTTGCGAACTCGGCTACAGGCGCGTTCCCTGAGCGCCCAGAAGTCTTGGGCCGGCCCAGCGAGACGAAAGTCGAGGGTGTCGGCCCGGCGCTGTGGTGCGGGCGTCCCGCCCGCTGTCACGCGGGCATTCCTTCGCTCCGCTCAGGACAGGCTTTGCCCGCGCGCGGGAGCGAGACGCTCCCGCGACAGCGGGCGGGACGCTCGCACCACATATACCGACGGCAAGGTTGTCCGAACACCGCAAGCTATGCGAGAATGCCAGCCCATGAGCAGAATCGAGTTCGTTTATTTTGACGCCGGGGGCGGACACCGCGCCGCCGCCACGGGCCTTCGCCTCGTTACCGAGCAGCAACTTCATTGGGACGTCCATTTAATGAACCTTCAGGAGTTGCTCGATTCCATCGATCCCGTACTGAGGCTATCCGGCCTGCGCTTACAGGATCTCTACAACTGGTTATTGAAAATGGGTTGGACGTGGGGCGCGGGAGCGGGATTGCGTGTCCTCCAGGCGGCTATAAGGCTCTACCATCCACACCAGGTACGGCTGCTGGAACAGTATTGGCGCAAAAGCCAGCCCGCACTGGTCGTATCGCTCGTTCCGCACTTCAACCGGGCCCTCTTTGAGAGCCTGCGCCGCGCCACGCCCGCCACCCCGTTCGTCACGGTGCTCACGGACTTCGCCGATTACCCTCCCCATTTTTGGCTGGAACGCCAGGAGCAGTTTGTAGTTTGCGGGTCCGAGCGCGCCGTGGCACAAGCCCGCTCGACGGGATTTCGCGACCACCAGATTTGCGCGACCTCAGGAATGATCCTTCACCCCAAGTTCTATCAGGAGGTCGCTGTGGACCGCGCTGCGGAACGCCAACGCCTGGGCCTTGACCCCGAGTTACCCACCGGCTTGGTTATGTTCGGCGGGGAAGGATCGAGCGTCATGGTGAAAATTGCCAGGAAACTCGAAGCGGCAAAGCAGAACCTGCAATTGATTCTCATCTGCGGCCACAATGAACGCTTGGCCGCAATGTTACGCGGCCTCAGGGGCAAAGTTCGCAAGTATGTCGAGGGCTTCACCACGGAAGTTCCCTACTACATGTACCTCGCCGACTTTTTCATTGGCAAGCCCGGCCCTGGCAGCATCAGCGAGGCGCTGGCCATGAAACTGCCGGTCATCGTCGAGCGCAATGCCAGAACCCTCCCGCAGGAACGCTACAACGCGGACTGGGTGCTCGAAAAGCAGGTAGGGTTGGTGGTGCGCGATTTCGGCCGAATCACGCCCGCTGTCGAAGAGCTTCTTGATCCCTCCAATTTCGCCCGCTTCCGTAACAACGCGGCTGGCATCAACAACCAGGCGGTTTTTGAGATCCCGGGCATCTTGGACGAAATCCTGAAGAAAGCTGCCCACTGACTTCTGCCCTTGATCGGGGTTCCCAAACCAGGTTGCCGGGGCGGCCCTCGGAAGCGACCAAGCCTGGAACTGACTTCGCAATGCGACAAGAAGGCGGCTACATCAGCTTCGCTTTCACTCAAACAAGGCGTTTAAGCTCTGCGTGTAGGGCGCGCGGGCAATCCCTTGCTCAGTAATGATAGCGGTGATGTAGCGGTGGGGTGTGACGTCAAAAGCCGGATGGCGCGCCGGGACCGAGGGAGGTGCGATCTCGATGCCGCCCAGGTGGGTGACTTCGCTCGAGGCGCGCTCTTCGATTGGAATCGCCTCTCCGCTGGCCAGGCTGCGGTCAATCGTGGAAAGCGGAGCGGCAACGTAAAAGGGGATGCTGTTCTCATGGGCGAGCACGGCCACGCTGTACGTCCCGATCTTGTTCGCCGTGTCGCCATTCGCCGCGATGCGGTCCGCGCCCACGATCACGGCCTTGATCTGGCCTTGCTTCATGAAATGCCCGGCCATGCTATCGGTGATGAGGGTTACGGGGATTCCGTCCTTGGCAAGTTCCCAGGCCGTGAGGCGCGCCCCCTGAAGGAAAGGCCGGGTTTCATCCGCGAAGACCTGGATATTCTTTCCTTGCGCGACGGCAGCGCGGATTACGCCCAAAGCCGTGCCGTAACCGCCCGTGGCCAGAGCGCCGGCGTTGCAGTGGGTGAGGACTGTTCCGGATTCCGGCAGCAAGGCTGCGCCGTGCCGGCCCATCGCCTCGTTGATGGCGATGTCTTCAGCGAGGATACGTTTCGCTTCTTCCTCGAGATTTATTCTGACAGCTTCCAGGGCCTGCGCGTCGGTGGTGTGGCAGGAGAGGGAAGCGTCGAACGCTCGGCGCATGCGATCGATTGCCCAAAACAGATTGACGGCGGTGGGGCGGGTGCGGGAAAGCGTTTCTGCGATCCGCTCGAAATCCGCTCGCAAGGCAGGAAGGGTCCTGGCGCCGGAGTTCTTGATCCCCAGCGCCACTCCCATGGCTGCCGCCACGCCAATCGCCGGCGCGCCGCGAATGACCATGCTGCGAATGGCTTCCGCCACTTCCTCGTAATCGCGGCAGGTGCGATAGACCTCCGCGGCAGGCAGCCGCGTCTGGTCGATCATGCGCACGCCTTCGTCCGTCCACTCGATGGTTTTGAACATCGCTATGAAGTGGCGATCTCCGCTCTCATCAGGCCCTGGTCTGCGACCTTCTCGAGGCGGAAGCCCAGATTCTCGCACATCCGCCGGGTGGCAGAGTTCTCGACCAGGAATTCAGCCCTCAAGTGCTGGATCTTCTCCTGCTTCGCAACCGCCACCAGACGCCGCACCAACTCCGCACCCAGTCCGCGCCGCTGGAACGCGTCGGCGACCAGGATGGCAAACTGCGCATCCTCAGTGCCGGAGATCTTGGCCATTCTGCCAACCGCCATGATTTCGGGCTGTCCTGAGTAAGGATCTTCGTGCTCAGCCACTAGGGCCAATTCGCGGTCGTAGTCATTAAAGCAGATGCGAATCATCCGCTCGTGCGCGACGCGGTCGCTGAGCGCAATCAACTGCGTGTAGCGCATCATCACGCTTCGCTCGGAGAGCATGTTGTGGAACTTGACCATGTGCGGCTCGTCTTCCGGACGGATGGGACGAATGTTGACTGTCGCCCCGTCTTTCATGGTGAAGGGTGCGACGTATTGCGTCGGGTAGGGCCGTATGGCGAGCTTGGGGAGTTTGTCTTCTGTGACCTCAGGTCCATGCAGCACGACGCGCGCATCCAACGCCACCAACTGCTCCGCAGAAGCCACCAGAGGATTAATATCAATCTCCTTGATCCACCGCTGCTCCACCACCAGGTAGCTGAACTGAACCATCAGCTTTTCCAGAGCCTCCAGATCGACCGGCGAGCGTCCGCGCACGCCCTTGAGAGCTTTGTAAACGCGCGTCCCTTCCATCATGCGCCGGGCCAGGGTGGTGTTCAGGGGAGGAAGCGCCAGGGCGCTGTCTTTGAAGACCTCCACCAACTGCCCCCCGGTTCCAAACAGCAGCACCGGTCCAAACTGCGAATCCAGGCTGCTTCCGACGATCAATTCGTAGCCTTCCAGCCGCACCATGGGCTGGACCGCCACGCCCTGGAAGTGGCTTGCACCCACTTTCTCCGCCACCGCGGATTGGATCTTCGTGAAGGCACTGCGTACAGCTTGAGGGTCAGAAAGGTTCAGGCGCACGCCGCCCACGTCGGTCTTATGAGTAATGGTCTCCGAGTTGAGTTTGAGGACCACCGGGTATCCGAATTTCTCCGCCAGATCGACGGCCTCCTCGGCCGTGGCGGCCACCTCCGTCGGGACCGTGGGAATTCCGTAAGCGCTCAAGAGCCGCTTGGACTCGACTTCCGTGAGAATCGTCCGCCCGGATTTGCGAACCCCCTCGATGATTTTGGTGGCTGCCGCCGCGGCCGAGGCAGCGCCGTTAACTTCGCCCGGCAGCACGGGGGTCTGGTAAAGACCCTGCAGGTTGTAGCTGTACTGCCACATGTACTGGAAGATCTTTGCGGCGGTGTCAGGATAAGGGAAAGTGGGAATGCCGGCGCGATTCAGAATGTCAACCCCCGCTGACACCTCCGCACCGCCCATCCAACTGGCCAAGATGGGTTTGCCTTGCAGCTTGGCATAAGGCTTGAGCTGCTCGGCGATCCGCGTGGGGTCGGTCATCGACTGCGGAGTGAGGACCGCGAGGAGGCCGTCCGTGTTGGGATCTTGCGCGACAATGTCGACCGCTTTGGCATAACGCTCGGAGGTGGCGTCCCCAAGGATGTCGATAGGATTGTTATGGCTCCATTCTTTGGGGAGAATGCTGTTCAGCGACTCCATGGTCTTCGGATCCAGTTCCGCCAGTTCGCCTCCCACCGCGATCAGCGTATCCGTGGCGAGCACTCCAGGCCCTCCCGCGTTCGTCACGATGGCCAAGCTTGGGCCCGTGGGGTGAGGCTGCTTGCTCAGCACATCGGCCATATGGAACAGGTCCCCGATACTCTGTACTCGCAATACGCCCGTGCGCCGGAAAGCTGCATCCAACACTTCATCGCTGCCGGCCAGCGAGCCGGTGTGCGAGGCGGCGGCCTTAGCGGCGGCCGCGCTACGGCCCGCCTTAATCACAATGATGGGTTTGGCAAGACCTACCTGGCGCGCCGCAGATAGAAACGCGCGCGCGTCGCCAATGCTTTCCATGTAGATGATGATGCTCCGCGTGCGGGGATCGTCGCCGAGATAATCAATCAGGTCGCCCCAGCCCACATCGGCCATCGAACCGATGGAACTAAAAACGCTGAATCCGACCAATTCGCGAAAGCTCCAGTCCAGAACCGCCGTGCAGAGCGCACCGCTCTGGCTGAGGAAGCCAATGCTTCCCGGGCGAGCCATTCCACTGGCAAAGGTCGCATTGAGGCCCGTGTTAGGACTCATAATGCCTAAACAGTTGGGCCCGACGATGCGGATGTCGGCGGCACGAGCTTTGGCTACAATCTCGCCTTCCAGTCGCGCCCCGTCCGGGCCGAGTTCCTTGAACCCGGCGGAGATAATGATGGCGCCTTTCACACCCGCGGCGGCACAATCGTCCATGACTCTCGACACAGTGGAGGCGGGAGTGACGATCACCGCCAAATCCACCTGTTCAGGCACGTCGAGCAAATTGGGGTAGGCTTTCACGCCCAGAACCTGGGCTCGCTTCGGATTTACCGGGAAAACCGTTCCGCCGAAAGGATTACTAATCAAGTTCCAAAACGTGGTCCGCCCGACGCTGCCGGGGTTCTCCGTGGCCCCGATCACCGCAACCGCTTCCGGGGCAAAGAAAACATCCAGCGGGTGCTTGCGGCGATGCAAGATGTCGTGGGCATATTCTAACTTGGGCATAGCAGTTGGCTTCATTAGGCAAATCTCCTGTTAGGACAAATTGACATGACTGTAGGATCAAGACGTGCCGAACAGGATACCCGGAAGGGCCACAGAATTCAACGCCACCTTGCACGAGGACTGCGATTGACAATAACATGCAACTGGTGGTCTCATATCATAAGGGTTGAAGTTCCACATTCACAGCTCGGAAGTGTCGGCAACAATTCCTCGAAAGGAGAACAGGAGCTATGGGAGTTCGCACCAGCATCGACCTGAGTCTCGATCCGTCCGCCGCCTTCGACGCCTTGGTTGGAGAACTATCGACGGCGCTGTTGGATCTCGGAATGCAATTTGAGCCTGGAGCCCATGGCTGCGTCATGGAGGGGGCGGTAGAAGTGGGGCGCGTAACCAGTTGGCTCCCGCCGGAGAAGATCGCACTGGGATGGCGTGGCGCTGCCTGGCAACCGGCTGAAGTAACGGCGGTTGAGCTGCGATTCGAGCCTGTCGGGAATGGCACTCGTGTGACGCTGGAACAGCCAGAGCTGAGCACCGCCTTGGGAGAAAAAGCGGACGAAATCGCAGGCTGGTTTGCCGGCGAGGTCGCGGCCCCGCTGCTCCATTCGTTGGCTCCTCGGCGATTGGGCGACTGGATCACCGATCGCAGAGCCCGTCGCCCCTCAGGCCCGCAGTCCCGGGCAACCTACCGCGACCCGCTCTATCACCGTCCGAACTTCAAGATCATTCTGAACGAACTTGGCCTGACGAAGAACGACTACCTGCTCGAGGTCGGCTGCGGAGGAGGAGCGTTCCTTGCGGACGCACTGAGAAGCGGCTGTAAAGCGGCGGCCATCGACCACAGCTTGGAGATGGTAAGGGTGGCCAGCGAGGTCAACCGTGAAGCAATAAACCAACACAGGCTCGAGATTCGCCAGGGGAACGCCGGCTTGCTGCCATTCCCCGACGACACGTTCACCTGCGCAGTTATGACCGGGGTTTTTGGCTTTATCCAGGAACCGCTCAAGGCGCTTTCCGAGGTCCTGCGAAAGCTCACGAAGGGTGGGCGCTTTGTGCTCTTTACCGGAGCAAAAGAGTTACGCGGAACACCCGCGGCCCCCGAGCCTGTGGCCTCCCGCCTGTTTTTCTACGAGGACCAGGAACTGGAAGAACTTGCGCGCAAGGCGGGGTTTGCTCAGGCGAAAGTGGAACGGCCTGATTTCGAGCAGGCCGCGCGTGAAGTGGGAATCCCGGAGGAAGCCCTGGAGCTTTTCAAGGGAAAGAGCGGCGGCCAGATACTGGTGGCGCGCAAGTGAAGGTGAGCAATCCTTGCACCCGTCCGCTGTCTCAGTGGAACGCTAAACCTGAAACTCCCGCTTCACCTTCTCCGACTTCTCAGCCACTGACCGCGCCAACTCTTCCTTGTAGGCCGCCAGCTTCTGGGCGAGTTCTGCGTCCGACGTGGCAATGATCTCGATGGCGTAAATGGCAGCGTTGATGGCGCCGGGCTTGCCAATGGCCGTGCAGGCTACCGGAACTCCGCCTGGCATCTGGACGGTCGAGAGCAGCGAGTCGAGCCCGGCGAGCGTTGTGGTCGCCATGGGAACCCCGATGACGGGCAGCGTGGTTTCCGCCGCAATCACTCCCGCGAGATGCGCTGCCCCACCCGCCCCCACGATGATAACTTTGAGGCCGCGCTGGATGGCCGTCCGGGCATATTCCGAAGTGCGCACGGGCGAACGGTGTGCAGAAGTGATTTCGATCTCGAACGGCACGCCGAACTTCTTCAACATCCGCGCGGTTTCCGTCATAATGGGCAGGTCTGTGTCGCTGCCCATGACGATACCCACTAAGGGCTTATCACCCATCCAAATCCTCCCTGTTCGATTGTTGATGTTGGCCTAACAGCCCCGGCTCACCCGGCCTGACGCGGGCTTGGCGCATCCCCCGCAGGTTCGTCCGCCGTGCCGGCTCGCCAGTCTCCGGGAAGTCGCTTCAAACCTTTTGCGCCGATATCGCGCCGAAAATGCATTCCCTCAAACTTGATCTTGCTCACCGCAGAGTAGGCGCAGGCGATAGCGCGCGGCAGGTCCTCGGCTGTCGCCGTCACACCCAACACCCGTCCGCCCGTGGAAAGCAAATGAAAATCCTGGAACTTCGTGCCCGCGTGAAAAACCTTGACGCCGCCCCGAGTCTCAGCCGCATCGATTCCGGTGATGACTTTGCCCACTTCCGGCTTGCCCGGATACCCTCTCGACGCAAGCACCACGCATACCGAAGGATTCGGGCTCCAGTGCGGCTCAAGCGTCGCAAGGCGATCTTCGCTCAACGCCACTAGCAACTCCGCCAGGTCAGAGCGGAGGCGCATGAGGATGGGCTGAGCCTCGGGGTCGCCCATACGTACATTGTACTCGAGAACCTGGGGACCTTGCGAGGTCAACATCAAGCCACAATAAAGAAACCCGTGGTACGGCGCGCCTTCCACCGCCATCCCCACCAGCGTAGGAGCAACGATGGTCCGAATGATCTCAGCACGCAGAGGTTCATCCAGAATCGAATCCTCGCTGTAAGCGCCCATACCGCCCGTGTTCGGGCCCTGGTCATCGTCAAAGACAGCCTTGTGATCCTGGGTGGGGACTAAAGGCAGGATAGCGCGCCCATCCGTCAGCACGATGAAGGAGAGTTCTTCGCCCCTCAGCGCTTCCTCCAGGATGATCTTCTCGCCCGCCGAGCCCAAAGTCCGCTGGCGCATGAACTCATCCAGAGTTTTTTCGGCTACTTCCCGAGTGTGGGCGATAACTACACCCTTCCCCGCTGCCAATCCATCCGCCTTGATCACGACCGGCAACCCAAACCCCGACAGCGCCTTGACGGCTTGGTCGAAACTCTCTGCCACCTTGAATGCCGCGGTGGGGATCGAATGCCGTTGCATGAACTGTTTAGAAAAGATCTTGCTCCCCTCGAGCCGAGCTGCGGCACGGGTAGGGCCAATAATCACCCTGCCTCCCCGCTTGAACTCATCCACTACGCCTGCCACCAACGGCGCTTCCGGCCCGACCACCGTAACGTCCGCCTTAAGCTCGTTCGCCAAATCGAGAATCTGCGCCGGATTCGAGACATCCACGGGCCGGCATTCCGCTTCCTGTGCAATGCCGGCGTTGCCCGGCGCGCAGTAGATCTCCTCCATAAGTCCACTCTCGCGCAACTTCCAGGTCAGCGCGTGCTCTCGTGCTCCGGATCCAATCACCAGTATCTTCATAGAGTGGCCGGTACAATAAAGAGAAGTTCGCGTTTTGTCAATCACAGAAATTACCTATGTCTCTCTGATGCCGAAAAACGGCACGATGGCTAAACTCCGGCGGCCGGTTGTTTTGAATTCGGAGGCTTCAGTCAAGGTGTATAATGCGCTCATGGGCGTCGAAGTCATTCCGAAGATTACTTTCGAAGAATTCCGCCAGTTCCCTATCGATGGGAAGCGCTACGAACTCGTGCGCGGAGAGGTACACATGACGCCAGCACCTGCAACGCGACATCAAGCCATCGTCCAGAACCTCGCCATGAGTCTGGGACCTCATGTCATTAAGAACAATCTAGGCGAGGTATACACCGCCCCTCTGGATGTGCGGCTGGGCAGAGATACGGCGCTGCAGCCGGATCTCATCTTCATCTCCAACACGCGCGCGGGAATTATTTTGGAGAATTGGATCGAAGGTGCTCCCGACTTAGCTGTCGAAGTCTCATCGCCTTCCACTGCGACCTACGATCGCGCCACAAAGCTGCCCGTATACGCCGAGTCTGGCGTTTCTGAATACTGGCTCATCGACTCTCAGGCTAAAACGGTCGAGGTCTTGAAACTCCAGGGTAAGAAGTACTTCGTCGAGGCTACCCTCGCCGGCGATCAGGTCCTTACCTCCGATCTTTTTCCTGGCTGGCAACTGCCTTTGCACGACCTCTTCGACTTCCGCGGGCGATTCTAATTTCCTGCTAAAATAGAAATTCGACCCGAGGACACGGGCGAACTATGTTGTCAGGCTTTACAGAAAAATACGATGTGGTGGTTGTGGGCGCGGGACACGCCGGGTGCGAAGCTGCGATGGCGGCGGCGCGCATGGGGCTGAAGACGGCGTTGTACACGATCAATCTCGACCTGATTGCGCAGATGTCCTGCAACCCCGCGGTGGGCGGAATCGCCAAGGGCCACCTGGTGCGCGAGATCGACGCGCTGGGCGGGGTCATGGGCGATGTGATCGACGCCGTCGGCATCCAGTTCCGCTTGCTCAACACCAGCCGCGGGCCCGCCGTCTGGTCGCCGCGCGCCCAGGCGGACAAGAAGCAATACCGCGCCCGAATGCGCCAAGTTCTTGAGTCCGAGCCCAACCTCCGGATCAAGCAAGCTGAAGTCGTAGACCTGGTGCTGGAGAATTCCGCGGGGGCGGCTCGCGAACCGGCCCTGCAGCCTCATCGCTTCTGCGCACTGGGCATCGGGCTGCTGGACGGACGCCGGGTGGAAGCCGGCGCCGTGATCGTCACCACGGGCACCTTCCTGAATGGCCTCATCCACTGCGGGGAGAACAAGTACCCCGCCGGGCGTTCGGGCGAGCCCCCGTCCGTCATGCTGGGTGAGGCGCTGCGCCGGCTGGGCTTCCAAATCGGCCGGCTCAAGACCGGCACTCCGCCGCGCCTGGACGCGCGCACCATCGACTTTTCGAAGTTTCAAGTGCAGGCCGGCGACCCGGTTCCCACACCCTTCAGTTTTCGCACCAGGGCCATTACCCAACCGCAGACCGTCTGCTGGATCGGCTACACCAACGCGGAAACGCACCGGATCATGCGCGAGAACGTGCACCGCGCTCCGCTCTATTCCGGCCAGATCAAGGGCATCGGGCCGCGCTACTGCCCCTCCATTGAAGACAAGATCGTCAAGTTCCCGGACAAGCCCCAACATCAGCTTTTCCTCGAGCCGGAGGGGATGGACACGAACGAAATTTACGTGAACGGCATGTCCACCTCGATGCCTATTGACGTCCAGTTGGCCATGGTGAAGTCCATACCAGGCCTCGAGGACGCCGAGTTGATCCGTCCGGGATACGCTATCGAATACGACATGGTGCAGCCCACGGAGCTTTACCCGTGGCTCGAGTGCAAGAAAATCCAGAACCTCTTCCTGGCAGGCCAGATCAACGGAACGACAGGTTACGAGGAAGCAGGGTGTCAGGGAATTATGGCGGGAATTAATGCCGGGCTGCGCGTCAAGGGCAGAGAGCCGATGATCATCGATCGCACGCAAGGTTACACCGGCATCCTCATCGACGACTTGGTGAGCAAGGGCGTCGACGAACCCTACCGTATGTTCACCTCGCGCGCCGAATTCCGGCTCCACCTTCGCATCGACAACGCCGACGAGCGCCTGATGCCGCTCGGCTTCCAAGCCGGCACCATCCGGCAGAGTGATTACCAGGCATTCCTGGAAAAGCAGGTGCGAATCTCCGCAGCCACCAAGTTCCTTCTGGAAACCCGTTTGAGCCCCGATTCGCGCCTGGGCTACGAGATCTATTCCAGGCTCGGTCTCATGAATGGCAGACAATTTACAGCCCCCTCGCCGCTGACCGGCGCGCAACTCCTGAAGCGCTCCGAGCTGAAAATCGACGACTTGATGGAATGGATTGGCGAGGGCCTGCGCTTGGTGAACATTGATGATGCCTCTCTCCTCCCTGGGGGAGAGGGTGTCCGCACCCCCACTGATGTTAGCCCTCTCTCACTTAGGGAAGAGGGTGTCCGCCAGCGGCAGACAGGTGAGGGGGTCGGTCTCGTCGCTGCACTCTCCCGCGAAGAATCCCGCCGCATCGAGACCGATTTCAAGTACGAGGGCTATCTCCAACAGCAGGAGAAACAGATGGAGCGGATGAAGCGCGCCGAGTCGCGCCACATTCCGGATTGGTTCGATTACCGCAAGGTCTCCGGCCTCTCCCGGGAGGTGGTAGAAAAGCTCACGCGCGTCCGCCCACTCACTCTCGGCCAAGCCTCCCGCATTCCCGGCATCACTCCCGCCGCCGTGTCCCTCGTGAACTGCTACATCGAAATCTTCCAGCGCCGCGCGGCAGAACAGTCGCCGGCTTGACCCGCACAAGCGGTCCGCTCGCAGATGGGTGTACACTGGAACGGTATGCCGACGGCCAGAGAGTTGCTCCGTTTTCTCGAGGAACAGGGCTACGTGGATGTCCGGCAGAAAGGCTCCCACCGGATTCTCACGCACCCCGTCCGCCGAATGCTCAGTGTGCCGATCCACTCGGGCGACTTGCCGCGCGGGTTGTTCTTGCGAATACTAAAGGATGCAGGCTTCACGGAAGAGGATTTTCTGGGAGGCAAGAAAAAAGGGAAAAACTGAAAGCTGACTATACCGCAAGAGAAACCGTTTCCGTATATACGGTTCGGGCGCGCGGTACAGGTCGGTGTGCGGCGCGACACTCTTCGATATAGAGCCGCATTGATTCGAGGATGCTGACCTTGGCTTCCTCGATCGAATTTCCGAGTCCATACACGCCCGGAAAATCCTCGCTGTATGCCCAATACTTCCGACCTTCACGCTCAACCGTAATGGGGTAGGTGTACATCTCCATGACCCGATAATATCACGAAACCCGTGCCCGGCAGAGAAGTGTTGTATATTGTGAGTACAACTGGACATGAGTTCCCCAGCCATTCCCGCGCCCGGCCAGCTTCACGAGAAGCGGTTCGCCTTCACGGCGACCACCGTGGTGCTCTGCATCACGGCCTGCAAGTTGCTGGTGCACCTGTATGCCGGCCGGCGCTACGGTTACTTCGTTGACGAGCTTTATTACCTCGCTTGCAGCCGGCACCTGGATTGGGGTTACGTCGATCAGCCTCCGTTGATTGCGGTGATTACCTGGCTGGTGCGGTCCCTGCTCGGCGACTCGCTCCCTGCGCTCCGCTTCCTTCCGGCCGTGGCGGGGGCCTCGATGGTTGCGCTGACCGCACTGATCGCTCGCGAACTGGGCGGGAAGCGCTTTGCGCAGGGGTTGGCTGCACTCGCAGTTCTGGTGGCGCCGGGCTTTCTGGCGTCGGACAGCTTGCTCACCATGAACGCCTTTGAGCCGCTGTTCTGGCTGGGTTGCGCCTATCTTTTGATCCGTATTATTAAGAAAGGCAATACTAAACTATGGATCTGGTTCGGCATCCTGTCGGGGTTCGGCCTCGAGAACAAGTACTCGATGCTGATCTTTGGCGCGGGCATCGTCTTGGGCTTGCTGTTGACCGGCGAGCGCCGCAGGCTGGCGAACCCCTGGCTGTGGGTCGGCGGCGCGCTGGCTTTGCTTATCTTTCTGCCTAATCTCGTTTGGAACATCCACCGGCACTTCCCGTTTCTGGTGGCGCACGCCAGTATCCAGCGCAGCGGGCGCGATGTTCATCTCGGCCCGCTGGCTTTCTTCGCTCAGGAAATCCTGACGATGCTTCCCTTGACCCTGCCGCTCTGGCTCGCCGGCCTCTGGTTTTACTTCTTCTCGAAGCCTGGCCGGTCCTTTCGCGTCCTGGGCTGGGCGTGGGTGTTCACCGCGGCTGTTATCGTGACGCTGAACCCGCGCATCTACTACCTCTACCCCGCATTTCCCGTCTTGTTTGCCGGCGGCAGCGTGATGTGGGAGAGGTGGCTTGATCAGCCGCGATACCGCTGGCCGAAACTCGCTTACGCCGGCCTGATGGTGGTCCTCGGCGCCGTGTACGCGCCGCTCAGCGTTCCGCTGCTGGCGTCCGAAACCTACATTCGATACACCCGTGCGCTGCATCTCCAGCCGCCCAGGATTGAGACGCATCGCCTGGGTCCGCTGCCCCAACTCTTTGCCGACCAGTTCGGCTGGGAGGAGATGACGGCCACGGTGGCGAGGGTCTACAACAGCCTGCCGCCGGAGGTTCGCGCCAAGACTGCGATCTTTGGCCAGAACTACGGGCAAGCGGGTGCTATCGATCTCTTCGGTCCGAAATACGGACTGCCGCCCGCCATCAGCGCGCATATGAATTACTTCTTTTGGGGACCGCGTGATTACACCGGAGAGAGCATGATCGTCATGCAGGGGCAGCAGAAAGACCTGGAGCGCTATTACACCAGCGTCGAGAAAGTCGCCAGCGTCTATCACCCTTACTCCATGCCTTACGAACATTTCGATATCTACTACTGCCGTGGCCTCAAATGGCCCCTTAAGGAAATCTGGCCACAGGTGAAAAACTGGGACTGAGAATTCCAGATCTCGTTGCCGCGTGCAGTCATCCTGAGCGAAGCGAAGGATCTCGGCGGTTGATCATGAGTTCGGCGTTTTACGAATAACTGCAGAGATCCTTCGCTTCGCTCAGGATGACAAGCTGCCACTACCGTTACCGTTCCCTTCCCGCAGCCTTAGCGCTGGCCCTGAGCTGTGCCGCTTCCTCGCGGATCTCGGCCAGATCGCGTTTCATTTCCGCCCAACCGTACCAGTGCTGGTAGTCCGGATTCATGTGGAAGCTGCCGCACTCCAAGGAAGTGGTCCGCCGCTCAATGGGTGCTGTCTCCCCCCCTCAGCGCCATGCGCACGGTCCTCAGATCGAGAAACATTCGCTGCGGACCACCCGGGACGCCTCCCTCGAGCGCGACAAAGCCGTAGCGTGCATACCAATCGAGCCGGTCGTGATACACGTCCGCGATAATACAGCGGCATCCCACGTCATCCGCGACCCGCAGGGCAATCTTGAACGCTTCGGAAATGAGAGCCTGTCCGAGCCCCCTCCCTGAAAATCGTCGATCCACTGCGAGACGCGCCAGCAGAATCAGGGGCAGGTCATAATGCGGAAGGCCGCGCACGTACTTCTTAGGGAAAGCGTCGCGGGGTATGCCCGCCGTGGCGAGAGTGAAGTATCCAAGCACGGTGCGCGGAGCTGCCTCGTCGGCCGCGACATACGTCACACCGATAGAGCTTTTCTGCTGGTTCGCCCAGGCATGTCGTCGAAGATAATTATTGAGCGGCTCATCCTCACAGTCGAAAAGTTCGACTTGGTCCGGCTCTTCGAGACGGCGGATGAGTATGGCCATTCAGCCTCGCATGGCGCGAAGAAGGGTTTCCGTCGGATGGGCGGGTTCTCTCGAAGCAAGAGCGGCGAGGCTTTCAAGTTCCCGCGCGGTCCAAGAAATCTCGACACGCGGAAGCGCGAATTCCGGCGCGACGCGTTCGAGCCGCGGGAGCACGAGTTCCTTCCGCTCGCCCCTTTCAGTCTCGCTGAAGATTCGACGACCACATCTTCGTTCCCCTATCGCCCAGTGGAACAGGGCCACAGCGTCAGAGAGGAAATCCGTGTTGCTGTTAAGCTGCAACTCTTGTTTCAGGACGCGTACCAGCCGGTCCTCGGCAGGAGCCAAATCAGCCTGAAACTTGGACTTGCGTGATCCTTTGACGGCTTTGGGCAGTCGGTTAGCTTGCCGCGTCTTTAAGGCCATACTCGCATCCCCCTCGCTTTCCGATAACTCCGATTATACTCCATTTAAGGTGCAGTTTGGAGTCATTTTGCATCCAGGGCACGGCTTATTCCCCCACTTCCGATTCCTGCTCCTCGATCACCTTGGCCGTCGCTTCCCACTCGCGCGTCAGGCCGGCAAGCTCCTGGCGCCCTTGTTCGATCGACTTAGTCAAACGCACGGAATCCTCGGCGCTCCGGAAGTGCGCAAGTTCCTGCGCCTGGCCTTCGATCTCGGCCTCGAGGCGCGCCACCTGATCTTCGATCTCACGGCAACGATCCTTCATCTGCTGCAGGCGGATCGGGTTGAGCCGTTTCGTTTTGACCGCAGCGGCGCCCTCCGGCTCCCTGGGTGTTGAGCCGGCATCGTCTGTTGGTCTCGAAAAGGCGCGATTTCGAACTAGATCCTCAAGCCCGGAAACGTCGAGAGGAATCTCTCTTCCTTCTTTGCGCCACAAATAGTCTTCATAATTGCCAGGATAGACATTCACCTCGCCCTCCGCGATCTCGAACACCCGCGTGGCGAGCTTGTCGATGAAATAGCGGTCGTGGGAGACGAACACCACGGTGCCGGTGTAGTTTGCCAGGGCTTCCAGCAGCACGTCCTTGGCGCGCAGGTCGAGGTGGTTGGTGGGCTCGTCGAGCAGCAGAAAGTTCGACGGGCGCACCAGCATGCGCGCCAGCGCATAGCGATTGCGCTCGCCGCCCGAGAGCACTCCGATGCGCTTGAACACTTCGTCTTCGCTGAACAGGAAACTGCCCAGGAGGCTGCGTAATTCGGTCTGGGTGCTGAGGGCCATGGGTGCGGCGCGCGCCAGGTCATCGAGCAGCCGTGCGTCAGCATCGAGCGCCTTGTACTGGTCCTGGGCGAAGTAATCCACCTCGACTTGATGCCCCTGTTGGTACTCTCCCGCGCTTAGCGGCTCGAGGCCGGCCAGCAGCTTGAGCAAAGTCGATTTCCCCGCCCCGTTCACGCCCACCAGGGCCACTCGGTCGCCCCGCTGGATAGTGAAATTCACGCCCCCAAACACCTGCTTGGCCCCGTAGCTTTTGGCCACCTGCTTGAACTCCGCCACCATCCGGCCGCTGGCCTTGGGTTGGGGAAAGCGGAAATGGATGGCTTTTTCTTCGGGCGGGATTTCGACGCGCTCCATGCGCTCGAGTTCTTTGACGCGGCTCTGCACCTGCTTGGCTTTGGTGGCCGTGTAGCGGAAGCGGTTGATGAAGACTTCGAGCTGCTCAATGCGCTCCTGTTGGTTCTTGTAAGCGGCTTCGATCTGGGCTCGGCGCGCTGTCTTCTCCGCCAGGTACTTCTCGTAATTACCGGTGTAGAAGTGGACTCGCCGGTTCCAGATCTCGACCATCTTTTCTACGGTTACGTCGAGGAAAAACCGGTCGTGCGAAACCAGCACGTAAGCGTGGGGATAGTCGTTCAGGTACTCCTCGAGCCAGTTGCGGGCTTCCAGGTCAAGGTGATTGGTGGGCTCGTCGAGGAGGAGCAAGTTGGGTTTTTCGAGTAACAGCTTGGCCAGGGCAATGCGCATTTGCCAACCGCCGGAGAATTCCTCGCTGCGGCGGCGCCAATCCGATTCCGGGAATCCCAGGCCGGCAAGCACGCGCCCGGCCTGAGCCTCCAGCGAATAGCCGTCGCGCTGGCGGAACTCGGTGTCGAGAGCATGGAAGCGCTCGCTCACGCGCTGATACTCTTCACCCTCGGGATCGAGTTCGGCCATCTTTTCCATCAGATCTTCCATCTCCTGCTCCATGGCCAGCAGGTCGCCGAACACCGACATGCATTCGGCCAGCACCGTGCGTCCGGAAAGCGTCAGGCCGTCTTGCGGGAGGTAGCTCGAAGTGATCCCCTTCGCGAAGCTGACTTCGCCGTAATCGAGCGTATCGAGGCGCGCCAGCACCTTGAGCAGAGTGCTCTTGCCTGTGCCGTTCGCTCCCACCAGGCCAACGCGCGCGCGTGGCGTGATAAGCCAATCGAGATTTTCAAACAACATTTTGGGGCCGAATCGCTTTCCGGCCGATGAAAGCTGGATCATGATGGCGCCTTACACGTCACCAACAGTTTAGCAAATTCAGGATTCCGTATGGCAAGCGGGCAGCGCGGCTGACGCAGAGCGAAGCTCTGCGGTCTCCAGTAATGGCGACTCCGCACGGGGAGGTTTCTACATCCTCAGGACGTAGCAAACTTTGTAACGCGTTCGTTTATCGTCGGGTCTTTCTCTGGCAACGCTTTAAGCCAGGCACATAGAGCTGCGACCTGCTGATTACTGCAGCATTTCTTTGCCTTAAGAGCTTCGGCGGCGTCCATCAACTTATAATACGCAAACCCGGCAGGCAGATGCGCCTTATTAATTCGTTGAATCAGGTCACAGTCGTCGTCCTCGGGATGGTTACAGATCGCGCATAGGAGAGCGATATAGTGGCCCGGACTATTGCGAGCCAGCAATCTATGCTTATTGACGGCGTGATCTTTACAAAAGTTAATGATTTCGGAGGTGAGTTGGCTTTTGCGCGTTACTCGTGCCTCCCAAGGGTTTTTCAGCGAGTTGTCGGGAGGTATCCAGTTGGAGCATTCAAATTGTGTAATTAATTCACGCAGTTTCTCATCTGAGGTGCCACCGAAAAGTCCCTGGAACTGGATCGCGTCTCGAATGCTTCGAGAGAAAGTACCGATAGCCGCGATGTAATTTTTGTCCGTGCGCTGGTCTTCATAGTGGCCAACAGTGAAACCCAGCAGATCCGTAGGGACATGTATCGTTACGCTCTGAGGAATCGCGATGAAGCAACGTTCGGGGCATAAGTATCCACAGAAGAGTCCTGCCTCAAACACGACATTGTCTCGGGGCACATTCAAAAGGTCGCCCCTCGCGTTCAGCTTATCGTCAGCGGCGAAAATAAATGCTCCAAAGTCTGAATCACGAAGGTTTTTGGTAAGATTATCAACCGTGGATTTTGAAAGCCCGAATGCGCCCTTGGTCCAGACCGTGCACTCGGCCACATCCGTCAAACTATCATGGATTGCTTCGGCATACCGTTTGGCCTTCCCGGACGATCCGATGAAGATTCTTGGCTTCATAAGCAGCAGATTATAGCAGCTTCAGGAATAGTTAGGAATCTGATGGACTGAGGTCGCGGGGGTGGCGCATCATACGTCCCGACGTTTTTTTGTCGGGATGTGTGCGCCCCTTGTGCGGCTAAGACCCCCCGCCAATTTTCCGGGTTCCTCCTACCCAAGTGGCTGATGCGGCCGGATGCCGGTGGCTGCAGAATGCTCTTGGAGGCTAAAAATGCAGAGTACATTGGCAAGTCTTTCGAACGAACTGGCGAAGCTTGTGGAAGAGTTCGAACCCTATGTTGTGGCAGTTCACGCACGGGGGCACTATCCTTCCAGCGGGATTCACTGGCGGCCCGGCATCATCGTAACGGCCGATCACACGGTTCGACGGGATGAAGACATTCAAGTCACGCTTCCCGACGGGAATCGTGCGGACGCTGTTCTGGCGGGGCGCGATCCGGGAACGGATATCGCGGCCCTGAAGGTGGACGGCTTGGGAAACCCTGCCCCACAGACTGGCGGAGGAGATCCGGTGACAACCGGTGAACTGGCACTGGTGCTCGGGCGATCCCCCGATAGCGGGCCGAACGCCAGCCTGGGCGTCATCAGCGCAGTTTCCGGTCCGTGGCGAACCTGGCGCGGCGGGCGGTTGGACAACTACATCCGTCTCGACGCCACGATCTTCCCCAACTCTTCCGGCGGCGCGGTGGTGGATGTGCGAGGGCGTTTGCTCGGCATCGCCAGTTCCGCCCTGTCACGGATTGCCGGGCTGGCGATTCCGGCAAGTTCGGTTAACCGGGTTCTGGACGCCCTGGTGACCAAAGGCCATGTGCCGCGCGGCTATCTAGGCATTGGGGCTCAACCGGTCGGAATCCCGGACGCATGGCGCGCCAGTCTCCCATTGACCGCCAAAAGTGGGATCATGGTGGTGAAGGTTGAAGCCGACGGGCCCGCCTACCGGGCGGGAGTACTCCTGGGCGACATCCTGGTGAGCCTCGGTGACACAACACTGGAAGAGTTCGAAGACCTGCAATCCGTTGCGGACTCTGGGATAATCGGCAAGCAGGTGAAGGCGCGCCTGATTCGAGCGGGCGCGATCCTGGAATTGAGCATCACGGTGGGTGAGAGGCCGGGAAAGTAAGGACGGCGCTGGGATTAATAAGTCTCTCCGTGTCCTCGTGGCTCTAAGGACTCAACACAGAGAACACGGAGAATCTCAGTGAACTCTGTGTTTCATCTTTTCCTGGCCACAGAGAACACGAAGCACGACTGCGGCGTGCGAACTATTGCGACTGGCGCCTCGATAGGCACAGGCAAGAGTGCCTGTGCTACTTGTATGATTAATGTAGTTGTGAAAGCTTCGTCGCCCATAGCCAAGGCGGGCCTGGAAAGCCTGCTCCGCCCGTATTCTGACTTGCGGTTGGTCGAGGATCTCAGCAAGGACGATCGAGAGGGCGAATCCGAGTTACCGGCCGATGTGCTGCTGGTCGAAGCTGACACGTTGTCCGACCCCGGGGCGCGCGAGGCTCTGGATTGGGTCGGCGCGGGCGCAGCGGCAGTTCTGCTGATTCGCAATCCCGCTGCCGAGCCCGTGGCGGAAGCGCTGCGAGCGGGCCTCAAGGCAGTGCTACCGAGCGGCATCGACGGGCCGGAAATCAGGGCGGCAATTGAGGCGGCGGCCTTGGGGCTGACGGTGCTCGAGTCGACCAGCCTGGATCTCGTACTGCGTGCTCCGAGCAGGCCTGTGAAGGGGACTTCCGGCACTCTCGTCGAACCGCTCACAGAACGCGAACTCGAAGTTCTGGGGCTCGTGGCAGCAGGCCTCGGCAATAAAGAGGTGGCCGCGCGCCTGGAAATCTCCGAACATACAGTGAAGTATCACGTGGCGTCCATCATGGGCAAACTCGGCGCGGGCAGCCGCACGGAAGCCGTCACGCTGGGTATACGCCATGGTTTGATCATGATCTGAGCAGGATGCTGGAACCACTGAGGCACAGAGACACAGAGCGGCAGAGCCGCAACCCAATGCAGATTCTTCGCTTCGCTCAGAATGACATGCCATCCTGATCGAAATGACATGTCATCCTGAGCGCAGCTAAGGATCTGCTTTTCTTCATGCTTCTTTGGGTGGACTCAGGGCGGCCGCAAGGGCCGCCCCGGCAATCGTCAAACAACAATCTTCTTTAGCTAGTGGTGCCCGCCGCCGCCACCGCCCGCGCTGGCTCCGCCACCTGAGGAGACCGCTCCGCCGCCCGAGTGTCCCCCTGCGCTGGCGGAAACGCCGCCTCCGCCACCCGAGAAGCCACCCCCGCCGCCGGAGGCCGAGCCTCTGCCACCACCACCGCTCGCACCGCCCGCATTTGATCCGTGCGAAGCCACGACAACTCCGGACCCACCGGACTGGCCGGAAATGACAGGGCCACCCCCATGACCGCCGGCGTTGCCAAAGTGGCCGTGCCATCCGCCGCCGGTGGAAGCGCTGCCTCGGAACTCACCTGTTGAGCCGGAGACTGGAAAGCGTCCACCCAGGGTTGTGCCTTGAGCGGCACGCAAAGGTGCGTGGGCACTGGCGCCAAAAAGCCCATGGTGGGCCAGCAGCGAGCCTTCCGTGGCCACCTCGCCGCCCATCAAAACGGTGGCAGGCGCGGTCGCATGGCCGAAGCCCGAGTGGGCCTCCTGCGGAGCGGGCCGACCAGGCATCGCCGCATTTGCATTGCTGGCAGACGTGCTCCGCGGACTTGCTTCGGCAGGCGGCTGCTCAATCTTGTTCGCCTCCGTCGCCGGAACGCGCGTCACCACCTGGGCCGTCACCATCTGCCCTTTCTGAAGCACACTAGCAGGAACCTTAACAATCTGCAGAGAACGATGGCTGGTGAGAGGACCCGCGCCGGGAAGACGAGGACGTCCGGGAGGAACCTTGGGATGGCCAGGTTGAATCGGCGCCCAGCCGTACCAGCCCGGCCCGCCGAACCAATTCACAAGCGAGGGGTACCAGAGGCCGCAACCAAACATCGGATTCATCCAATACCAGCCGAAGGTTTGGTCAAAGTCCCACATACCGCAGTGATCAGTCACCCAACCCCAGGGGTCGGCGGAAATCCATGTCCAGCCCATGCCGCCGTACGAATTCCACATACCATAGGTGTAGGGCGACCAACCCGCCGGTGCGTAGGGCGACCAGCCGAATCTGTTGCCGGAAAGCGTAACCCACTCGCCGTAGGTGTTAAGGTCACTCCAGCCGTAGACCGGTCCAACGGGGTGGACAGACTCATCCTTACCAGTTAGCTCTGCCTGGCGATCGCGAGCCCCAGTCCACTGGTCCCAATCGTCCTTGGTAATCCCCTTCTCGGCGTTGGAAGCCAAGGTAGTGCTGGCGGTTTCTTGCACCCAGACCTTGCCTTCATCGAGCCTCATCGACTGATTATCGGCGGCCACGTCGACCGAACCCTTGAAGACCTCCACTCGGTAGCGGTCCTCGGCCAAGTCCGTCCGGAACTCGCACTTGCCTTGAGCGTTCAGGGTGGCGTTGGCAATCTTGACGCGATAGACGTCCTGGCGGCCAGGCTGCAAGCTGACAGCGGCATTGCGTTCGTGTTGGTTCGCGGGCCGCCGTTCAGGAACGAAGTTGAACGTCCCGTATCCCGCCTCAAAGGTAATGCCGTTCAGCTTGTTGCCGCTGGCGTCCAGCGCCAGTTGATCGAAGAGCAATCTGGACCGTTCGCCAGCGCGGGCGGTCGAGCCGTTTTCGAACTCCACCTCGGCATAGCTGCTGCCGCCAGTTGAGAGCTCGAAGCCTTCCTGGATGGGCGTGTTCAGCAGCGCCTTTTCGTCTTCCGTCGAGCCAGGCCGCTTGAGCATGACCGTGCCGCTCAGGTAACTGAGCCGAACCACGCGCGCGTGTGATGCTGCCGCCATCGGTTGGGCTGAGGGGTCGTACTCCAAGTATCGCCCCTTTTCCAAAGTCAGCGAGCCAGCGTGAGCTGAGACAACAACCGAGCCCCCCAACACTCGCAAGTCCATCTTCCCTTTGGTAAAGCCCGCCTGGAAGGCAGCCTTGCCGTTCGGGGAGATGGTGGCGTCGGCAATGCGGACAGAGTAGTTATCTTGCGTGCTTGGTAGGAAATGGAAGCTGGCCTGGCCTTGCTCCAAGACAATGACATTATGTCGTATGCCGCCCTGCCCCGCTTCCGCTGGCGTGATGTTGGCTTTGCTGAGTTCGCTGAGTTGAATGGTCGAGGCATTGTCCAGTTGCAGGCTCGCTGAACTCGCCGCCGAGGTCGACACTTCGGCCCCTTCCTCAATCGGCATATTCACCTGAGCTGGAACCACTTCGGCAGCGCCTGGGCCCTTCACCATCACACTTCCCGTGAACGAACTCAGACGCGCCCCGCTGGCCGAGGGTTTTTGTTGAGTAAAGAGAGTTGCCGGCAGGAGCAACCCCGCGACCAAAACCACGAGTACACGTCGTAACTGATCGTATCTCACGGTCGGCCTCCTGGGGGGATTATATACCAACTGTCCATATCTATCGACGTTTCATAAGATAATAAGGTTGCCGGCTTAAACGGGGGGATCGGGAGATCGGGCGGAAATGGTTCGCCAGCCGGGCTTCTCGGGATTTCAGATTCCAGATTTCAGATTTCAGACATGTGTCATTCTGAGCGTAGTGAAGAATCCCCGCAGTTCGCCACGCGCTCAGAAACCCGCAGAGCAACTACAGGGATTCTTCGCTTCGCTCAGAATGACACACGACGCTCAGAATAACCCAAGAATTCGCTCAGAATGACACACGACCGAGATCTGCAATCTGAAATCTGGAATCTGAGATCTGCGATGGGGTTGGCGACCCCCCCGAAATTCTGTTCAACCGATCTCCCGATCACTACGGCCTTACGGTCACGATGACGGCGGCGTGGGGCGCGACGGTGGCCGTGAACGAACCCGTCATCGTGCCCAGGTCTTTATGTTGCCAGACCTCGTGGAGTGCGGCGGAAAGGTGCGCTGGGTATCCGATGTCTTCCCACTTTACGGTAATCTCCTGCGGCGTGGCGGCGCGGTTCAGCAGGGCCACGGCGCGGTTCCCGCCCGCCAGTTCGCGCGCCCAGACTTCTTTGTCGCCCTCCTTGCGGACCCGGCTAGCCTGCTTGCCGAGCGGGTCCTGATCGATGGCGATCACTTCTTTGTTGGTAAGAACTGCGAGCGTATCCGCGTCCATATGGCGCAGGTCGTTGCCGGAGAGCAGGGGCGCGGCCAGCATGCACCACATGCCGAAGTGGGCGCGCGACTCATCCGGAGTAAGCTTGCCGTTGCCCACTTCCAGCATGTCGGGATCGTTCCAATGCCCGGGCCCGGCGGCGTACTCGATGCCATCGACTTTGTCGAGGATCCGGACAACCCCCAGCCCGCCCCACTTCTCCGTGCAGTCCCAGCAATTCACGATATCATCCGTAGCGCGCCACAGGTTGCCGACATCCTTGGCCCACTGCCAGGGCTTTGTGGAGCCCCACTCACAAAGCGAAAAAACGATGGGGCGGCCGGCGGCCTTGAGCGCGTCGCGCATGAGGGAATAAGACTCGAGGGAATTCTGGTCCTCGGCATGGCACCAGTCCAGCTTGAGGTAATCCACGCCCCAGGACGCGTAGGTAAACGCATCCTGGAACTCGTGCCCACGCGCCCCGGGACGGCCCGCGCAGGTCTGCCGGCCCGCGTCCGAGTAGATGCCGAACTGCAGCCCCTTGGAATGCACGTAGTCGGCCACCGCCTTGATGCCGTTGGCGAAACGCTCGGGATCGGCAACAATCGTGCCGTCCGGGTTGCGCTTCACCTGCCAGCAGTCGTCAATGACCACGTATTGGTAACCGGCATCCTTCATGCCGGTGGAGACCATGGCGTCGGCCGTCTCGCGGATGAGCCGGTCGGAGACGTTGCAGGCGAACTTGTTCCAACTGTTCCAACCCATGGGCGGCGTCTTGGCCAGGCCATTGTCCAGGGCGCTCGCAGGCGCCACACCGATGATCAACAAAAAGAATGTGCATATAACTCGCAAACGCATCGCGGGACCCTCCCAATCAGGATTCAGCCGGGATCTCGATCGTGGAAACCGGACCCCTGCAAGAATACACCCAACCATCTCTTTTGCATCCCATTTTTGCAGCCCACCGAATATCGCGGGTAGGGGCACGCCATGGCGTGCCCCTACCGTTCTGCAGTTGCTCTGCGGAGTCTGTTGGCTATAATGAGGAGTCTCAAATACAGGGGGAATTCGATGGCAGAAAATAAAATTCTAGTGGAGATTTGCTGTGGATCGCTGGAGGATGCGATCGAGGCGGAAAAGGGAGGCGCGGACCGCGTTGAACTTTGCTCGGCGCTTTTCCTGGGAGGCCTGACGCCCTCGATGGGAACGATCGTCGAAGCCAAGGCGCGGCTGAAGATACCTTTCGTGGCCATGGTGCGGCCGCGCGGCGGAGGCTTCTGCTATACCGACGTTGAAATGGCGGTCATGGAGCGCGATACCGTGGTGGCTCGAGAGCACGGCGCGGACGGAATTGTGTTTGGAATACTCAACGCCGACGGTAGCATCGACGAGGCAAGGTGCCGGCGCATTCGAAAACTGATCGGGGATCGCCAGGCGGTCTTCCATCGCGCTTTCGACGTAACGCCCGACCCTTTTCGGGCTCTCGATCAACTGGTCGACATGGGCTTCACCCGCCTGCTCACCAGCGGCCAGGAAGATACCGTCCCGGAGGGCGTGCCGCTCATCAAGCGGCTGATCGAATATGCCGGCGATCGAATCGAGATACTGCCGGGCGGGGGAATAAAACTCTACAGCCTCCGCCAGGTGGTCGAAGCGACGGGCTGCAAACAGATCCATCTCACGGCGTTCAAGACTCAGCTCGATCTTTCTGTGCGCGGGAGGCCCTTTGTGACCTTTGGCGGGGCGCTCTATCCACCCGAAGATCAATTTCAAGTGGCGGACCAAAACCTTGTCGAACGAATTGTAGGAACGCTAAAGTAGCCCTGACCGCCGGTTTTGGTAGTTGTCATTCCGAGCGGAGCGAGGAATCTCGCTCTGGTCAGTGTGGATTGTTTCAGGGCGAGATTCCTCGCTCCGCTCGGAATGACAGGTTCAAGTTTCCGGGAGGAATCATTCCGATGCCTGCTACACCCAAACTCGATCTCTACAAAGTCCACAAAGCCGAATACGTTACGCCCAAACAACCAGTGCTGATTCAAACCCAGCGCGCCAAGTACCTGGTATTCATCGGCCGCGGGGCGCCGGCTGGAGAAGCCTTCCAGAAAGCCGTCGGCGCGCTCTACAACGTCGCCTACACCCTCAAGATGGCCAAGAAATTCGCCGGGAAGGATTACAAAGTCTGCAACCTCGAGGGCCTTTGGTGGGGAGAGAAAGAAGCCCAGAATTTTGCCTTGCAGCCGCCCGACACCTGGAACTGGAAGCTCCTGATCCGCGTGCCGGACTTCATCAGTGCGAAGGACTTGAAAGACGCTATCGCGGCGCTGAAAGAAAAGGGCAAGGAAACCGCGGACGTGAAGTTGGAAACCCTAGATGAAGGCCAGTGCGTGCAAATGCTGCACGTGGGGCCTTACGGGAATGAGTGCGAAACGATCTCGCAAATGCTCGCTTTGGCAGCCGAGAAGGGCTTGTCCTGCCACGGCCTGCAGCACGAGATCTATCTCTCCGACCCTCGACGTGTGCCGCCGGAGGGCCTGCGCACGATTCTTCGGCTGCCGGTGGCTTGACATCGCGCGGCTTCGCCGCCCTGCCTTGCGGAAAGGCTTCGCCTTTCCGGACGTTCGCTGTCGGATTGGTGATTTTTCGGCGAGGCTCCGCCTCGCCGGTTGAGGCGTAGCCTCAACCCCAGGATAGCATCTGAGACAATCCGGAAAGGCAGAGCCTTTCCGCAAGACGGGGCGGCAGAGCCGCTGAGCTGAGGATACAAAGTATGAGCAGGGTGATGTCCGTTCAATTGACTGTAGCCAGACCCGTTTTTCTTATAGCCGCTGTTCCAGTGTTCGCGGCATACCTGTTTTGTGCTCGCCCGCTGGATGCACAACGGCAGCAAATTGTTTGGAGTGAGCAGGAGAAGCCGATCGTGCAGCAGTTGCGCAGCCTTCGCCAGGTGCCGGATGAGAAGCGGGGGCAGGTCACGAAGGATCTTGCGCTCGAGATCCGCAAGTTGCCGCCGGCATCCAACAAGCTGGCGTTGGCAAAGGGCCTCGCCAATCTCGCCACCGAAGGCGACTTCGGCCACGACACGCTTCAGGAAGTCGCCACGACTCTGGCCGCGGCGCTCGGCGAGCAGCCGCCGACGGGGAACGGCAAAGAGCCCGCCGAACCGTATGTCGAACTGGCCACGCTCGTGCGCTACGAACATGTGCAAGCCGCTTCGGACTCTCCCCAATTCGCGGCGGCGATGTCCAAGCTTGCCGACGACGACCGGAGCCGCGAGCATGCGGATTTCGCCTTGACCGATCTCGAGGGAAAGTCTTGGAGCTTACAGGCTCTGCACGGCAAGGTCGTGCTGGTGAACTTTTGGGCCACGTGGTGCCCGCCCTGCCGCAAGGAGATGCCTGATCTGGATAAGCTGTACCAGGAATTCACAGATCAGGGCCTTTTAATCCTTGCTATTTCTGATGAAGAGATAAGCAAAGTACAACCGTTCATTGCCGAGCATCACTATACATATCCCATCCTGCTGGATCCGGGAAGCAAGGTGCACAAGTTGTTCGTGGTCGAAGGAATCCCGAAGAGTTTCGTTTACGGTCGCGACGGCAAGCTGGTGGCAGAAGCGATCGACATGCGCACGCGGGGGCAGTTTCTGGAGATGCTGGCGCAGGCGGGAATAAAATGAGTTGGCTTGTCATCCTGAGCGAAGCGAAGGATCACCGCAGTTCCGAGAAATGACCCCTCACCCGGCCCGCGACGGCTGATGAAAACGCCGTCGCGGGCCACCCTCTCCCCGAGGGAGAGGGCGTCTGAGTAGGGGTGTTATTTCGAAGCACCGGAAGCAGTAGTAGCCGCGGCGGGCTTGACCTTCTCGATGGCGTCCTGCATGCCCGTGACCCACTTTTCCGTCGCGTCGTAACCAAGACCTTTCAGGCGCACCACCCCGCCCGAATCCACAATCCAATTTGCCGGGATTCCAGTCACCTTGAGCGTCTGCCACACGTAGTTAAAGGCGGGGACCACGGTGAAGGAGAGCTGATGCTCCTTGAGGTAGGGCTCAATAACCCCGGGGTTTTCATCCAAGTTCATAGTGATGAACTGAACGTCGGAGCGATTCTTGTACTGTTCGATGAGTTTTTGTAAGCGAGGCAACTCCTCGCGGCATCCCCCTCACCAGGACGCCCAGAAATTCAGGAACGTTGTCTTGCCCTTGAGCGCAGCCAAGTTCCAGGTCTTGCCGCTCAGGTCGGCCAGTTCGAAGGTAGGCAGAGGTTGATTGGCGTCCTCCCAAGTCAGCGCGGCCAGGTTGGCCAAGGCGTCTGCACGGCGCCCATACCACAACTTCCAGCCCTCATCGGAACCGCCCAAGCCGGACCAGAGCTGATGGGCATTGTCGGCGAGCTCATCTTTGATTCCCGTCTCGGGCTTCTGCTCGGCGTCGAGCCGCGCGAGCAAGGCATTTTCATAGAACCCCATGGCGTCGAGCTTGCGGCCACGGAGTTCCGCCTCGCGAGCCATCAGCCCCCAGTAGTCGGCGAGGCGACGGCCGTAGCTCTTCTTGTGGCGCTGGTTGTCGCCAACTTGGGCTTTCAAGTCATCGAGCCGCTCGTCCATCTGCGCCAGCAGCAGATGAGCCTTGTCAGCCTGCTTGAGTTGCAAATACCCGTCCGTTTCGAATCCCAGCGCCTGAAGGCGATAGTAAGCCAAATCGAACTTGTTTTGATCGACGTTCTCCTTAGTGGCGTAGAGGTCGTAGTAGGGTTCTTTGGCTTCCTTTTCCCACTGGTCGACCGCCTTCTGTGCCATCTCGACTTCACAGTCGGGCTCGAGATGTTTCACGGAGAGCACCTCGGCCACGCTAAGGCGGTCATATGGGGAGCCTAGTGTATTGGGCTCTAAGTTGCTCATCATGACTTTGACCGTCTCATCTACCGCCGTCTTCACATCCGCCAGTGGCACATCTTCGAGATGCTCCATAGCATCCAAGCGCTCCTCCCAGATGTAGGTAGTGTTGGGGCGATCCTTGAGCCACTGGGCGGCCTGCTGCAACAGATCGCCGTAATAAGCCCGTATCTTGTCCGGGGGCGCATCCTCGCCCGGATAGTGGTGGTCTTTCCCCCATTTTGACATTGCAGGCAACGACCAAGGGGTTGGAAAACGTATCTGCGCCTGCTCCTGTGCCCAGTCGGACTGCTTCTGATCGTTCACCAGCTTATAGCCCTCTTCGAGCGCCGAGTACCACTGGCGCTTGTCCTCGAGCTTGAGCTGGCGGATGCGCTCCAGGTCCTGGCCCACCTGCTTGCGTAGCGCGTCATATTCTGAGGGCGGATGCACCTTGAACTCGAGCGACCAGAGCGTCGTGTAAGCGCCGACGGCGTCGGGGTCGGTGCGATTCGCAATCAAGGAACGCAGTTTGGCGGCGGAGGTACGCTGAAGGTCTTTCTCGTCGACGCGGGTCAGGGACTCGTATCCCTCGAAGCTGGAAGGGCAGGCCTCGAGGTAGGCCTTCAGGTGCGCAAGGCGCTGCTCCTTGTCCATGAACACGGGAGAGCTGTAGACAGACACAAGCTGGAGATGCGGTGGATTGAAGTTCGGGTTCTTCTGGAGGGCATCGTTGAGAAGTCTGATGGCCTCCGGGGTTTGGCGGCCTTCCAGAGTCAGAGCGTAGAGGTACGACAACTGCGCATCGTCAGGCTTCTGCTCGTGGCGCGCCTTATATTCGGCGATCAACTTTTCTCTGTGCGAAACGTCACTCATCAAACCGATGTAGGCCTTTTCGACGAAGACGTCGCCGGGATACTGGCGCAACAAGGCCTGAATGGCAGCGGACCTCTGTTCGTAAGACTGCCTTTCGGTCTGCGCCGGCGTTTGCTGGGGCAGTCCATCGAGGGCCAGCTTGACGGCGGGCGCGGGACCGCACACGGCTCCCGACTGCGCCCAGCCATGGCGCGGCGCAAAACCCATGAGCAGTATAAGGAGACACAGTGGAACCACCCTGCGACAGGCGGGTAGAGCTTTCTGAGTTTTCATGCGAACCTCCAAGCCGCGGAGTTCTCAATTGCCAAGTGGGACCTATTCTAACGCAATATCGCCATGAAACAAATTGGTCTTCAGCTTTCGGCGTGGGCTATCAGCACACTACTGCCTCATAGATGTACCCTCTTTTGACGCTCCGACAACATAAATGGTTAGCACTTTCTGTTCTTTAAGGGGAGGAGGGAGGAGTTCTTCTGACTCCTGACTTTTGACTCCTGACTCCTGGCTTACCACTCCCAACTTCCGCCGGCGCCTTTCGGTTGTACACATTCTCCCACGACCCGAGGGGAAAGCCCGCCACGGCCGCAGAACTCGCGTTCGCCGTGATTTGGACGATGAGGTGCCGGGAATCGGTCGACAACTGCCACTTCTGTTCCATCTGAAGTATAGCTTTGGGGACCTCGACGGTAGATTTGATCAGCAGTGTCGCGTATTTCACGGTGGCCGTATCTTTGCTGGGCGCTCCGCCCGCCGCCCGGTTCTTCGATTCGGTCCCGTCCAGATAGTAAGTGCAGGTTCGAGCCTTCCCATGCTCGATGAAAGTGGCGTGAAGTGTGCGTTCCTTCTGCACGACCCTGAGTTCAGCAGGCTTCAGTTTCCTGCCGTGACGTACTTCCGGCTCCGGCCAGGCCAGTACCCAGGCGCCAGAGAAGTTCGGTATCTCTTGCGCAAACGCGCCCAACGGCAAGAGAAGCAGAACTGTTGCCGCTTTGATGGACAGTCGCATGTCGCTCCGGTGGTGTTAAGCCCTCAACTCGTAAATGACCCCTCACCCGTCACGCTCCGGCTGATGAAAGCGCCGGAGCGCGACACCCTCTCCCCAAGGGAGAGGGCCTCGATGTTCTGCGTTCCGCCTTCGCCCCTCGCAGGGGGCCTCGATGTTCTGCGTTCCGCCCTCGGCCCTGGGAGAGGGAGATCAACTGCTGTTTCCTGACTTCTGGCTCCCGAACCCTGCATCCTAACTCCTGAATCCTGACTCCTGACTTTTTAGCTTGCGCCCCGCCCCAGCAGGACTATGGGAACCGTCTTAAGCAGGATCTTACAATCCAGGGCCAGCGACCAATGGTCGATATAATCGAGGTCGAGCTCCATCCAGCGGCGGAAGCTCAAGCGGCTGCGCCCTTCGAGCGCCCAAAGGCAAGTCAGACCCGGCGGCATGCGCAGGCGGCGACGCTGCCAACTCTCGTACTTAACCACTTCCTCCGGAAGAGGCGGCCGCGGACCGACGAACGACATATCTCCTTTGAGGATGTTGAGCAACTGCGGAAGCTCATCGAGGCTGAACTTGCGCATGAAGCGTCCTATGGGCGTGCAACGCGGGTCGCGGCTGATTTTGAAGACCGGCCCGTCCACTTCATTTAGCGCTTCCAGTTCCTCGCGGCCCAGGTCGGCATCCGGACGCATGGAACGGAATTTATATAGGGTGAACTTTCTACCGCTCAGCCCGCAGCGCGTCTGCCGGAAAAGCACCGGACTTCCGGAGGTCAGGCGGATGAGTAACGCCAGGAGGGCCATCAGCGGAGACAAGAGCACGAGCAGAAGAAGCGCCAGGACGAAATCCAGGACGCGTTTCAAGAGTAGCAGGTATTCGTTCTCGGGCGTCGTGGCGAAGGTAAGCAGCGGCTTCTCACCCAGATGCTCCAAATAAACCTTCGAAATCTCGTGCGGGAAAAAGGTGAGCAGGACACGGCTCTTCACGCCTTCCACTTCACAGGCACGAAACGACTCCCCGAGTCTTTCCAGGTCGTCTTTGGTAATCGCGAAAATCACCTCATCAATGACCTGCTGGCGGAGAAGCTCCGGAAGCTGGGCCAAGTCGAAAACCGAGTACGAACCGCGCAACGGAGCCTGTTCGAGCAAGGTTGACAGAGAAGCGCCGGTGCGAATAAATCCCACCAGGCGCATGCCGTGAGCTTCATGAGCTTCGATGGTGCGTGCAATGTCAATAACCTCCGGCCCGCCCCCGACCAGGAGGAAACTGCGCAGCCCGGCCAGGCTTCGCCGCAAAGGCCCCGCAAACTGCCGGGCCACCAGGCGGAAAAGCGTCGCCGCCACGAGGTCCGTCGCCGTGTAGAGAACCAGCAGCAAGCGGCTGAGATATTGGAATTTGATGGCATAGGTGGCTGCGAAGAGCAGGACCATCGTTCCCAGCCCGACTTTCAGAGGGTCCGTGAAAGCCCGGCGCAACTCCTCTTCCCTGATGTCGCGGTAAACCCCGGCCAGCAAGCCCACCAGTATCCAGATCCCAACGGAAAGGGGAACGACCCAGGGATAGTTGGAAACCGAATACAACGGCCGGGGAGTTATGAGATAAGAGCGGATCTCCCACGCCAACCAGAAACTGAGTAACGCCAGCAACATGTCGGCGCACACGTAAAAGACGCCGATGATGCGATTATGGCGGGAGAACATTCGCTAGTCCCTCGTGTCCTGTCACGCCCGGACATGTTTATAGTACCAGAACTGTGTTGAGGAGTTGAGAAGTCAAGAAGTTGAGGAGGGAAGAAAGCGGCTCAGGCGGATCGGAAATCAAGGAGTCGAGAACCGAAAAGCCAAGTTTGAGGGGTTTGAGGTTTCACGCTCAACTTCTCGACTCCTCAACTTCTTGACTTCTCGACTGCGCCTCGCCGCCTACTCCGCCACGCAACTGTCCGTAGACCCGGCCGGGGCGGTGGCATTCATGCGGATGAGGTGTGTTTCATCCTCGTAGTAGTAGTCGGCGCCCGTTGTGCCCGCAACGATCGGGTTGGCCAGGACTGTGTACCCGTTGTACCGTCCGGTGGAATCGAGCAAAGTAGGGGTGTAAGTAAACGTGTAGCCGCTCTTGGCCCCGCTCGCCAGGAGGTCGTCAATCAGCCCAGCCGTAGAAGCGGTAGCCACCGACCCGGACGGGATGGGGCCCATCACGGCGAGAGTGGTGGAGTAGCCGTCCCCATAGGTCGCCGCATAAGTGACCTCGGAAGTCCCTATGACCCGCAGGCTTTCGATGGCTGAGGCTTGGTTTGCCGCGATCTTGCTCCGCAAGAGGCTGGGGATAGCTATAGCCGCAATAACTAAAATGATAGCTACCACAATCATCAGTTCAATTAAGCTGAATCCGTCTTCACGCCCAGACATGAACTCTAATCCTTCCCTCCAGCAAGGGAAAAATAAGCGTACTACGGCACTTCACCCGCCAGCGCTCTTGCAGAGCACGTTTCATGCCGGGACGCAAAGGCATCTTGGCGAGTTCGCATGTTGAAATACAAGGACTTAGAAACCTTGCAGCTCAGAAGTCTGCGCAACCGGGACGCGCAAGCTGTCCGCGATGGACAAAATTTGTCAGTGTGGAGTGCGGCAGCGTAGCTGCCGCCTTTCTGCCCAGGTTCCAAGGCGGCAGCTACGCTGCCGTACTCCAAAGGTCTCTAGGCCACTCCGAGAGGTATCTCGACCTCCCTGCCGCGCCGCTCGGCGGAGACATAGGCGCTGTAAAGGACAGCGATTGTATCCCGCGCCAACTGCCCTCCGCAAAGCGGTTCCCGGTCGGAAGCAAGACACTGTGCGAAGTCTTCAAACTCGTGGTGGTACCCGTGCTGCCAGTCCTCGTCCGGAGCGGGATGGTTCCACCCTTGCTTTGTCCCGATCTTTTCCGCCACGTAAATGTCCTTGAAAAGCTCTTCCTTGGGATTGTAGGTCTCCAGCGCATTTACGGGATTCAGGTTGCAGCGCGTGCGGTGATTGTTGGCAAAAACCTCCAGCCAATTGTGAACCCCGCCCATCACCAGTTCAGAAGAGAAGACGTCGGCCACGGTGCCATCCTCGAAGGTAATATGCACCTGGCAGTAATCTTCGATGTCCTCGTAATTGGTGCGCAGGAAACCGGCATCACGGAAACTCTTCAGGCGCGTGATTTCGTGGGTGCGAGCGGAGACGGTGGCTGGACGAATGGGCTTGCGGTCCCGGGCCTCGCCCTCCACGCGCTTCAGGTAGAGGATCGCCGTCAGAGGATGGCATCCCTTCCCCACCAGCGCCCCGCCGCCGGAAAACTTCCAGATGCCATAGTAGGGTGAGTGGGAGCCGCTGTGGGACTCGTCGCCGATGACCCAGAGGATTTGACCGCCACTCTTCTCCAGAATTTCACGCTCTTTCTGGACGGCAGGAGCATACACCCAGTTCTCCGCGTAGCAGATGCGCTTGCCGGCTTCGCGCGCGCTATTCAAGATACGATCGCAACTGGCCATCGCCTCCCGCAGCATCACCTCTTTGCTGAACGCGTTTCCTCGAAAGTCCGGCGTCCCCGGACCGTAATATCCTGTAAACGGCTTTTCGATGATCACGTGTTTGCCGCGCAGGAGGGCTGCGATCGCCAACGGTTCGTGGGTCGAGCCCGGGGTACAAAGATCAACCACATCCACCGCATCGCACATCTCCTCGAACGAAGCAAAGGCCTTCAACCCATGCTGGCGGGCAAACTCCTCCCGCGACTCGGGGGAGTGGGAAGTTACTCCCACAACTTGCACGCGTGTTCCGTACACGCGCTGATACCCGTCCCAGTGAAAACGGGCAGCAAAACGCGCCCCGGCAATGCCAATTCGAATTGGTTCTGACATGCAATACTCCTTCGCCCGCTTGACGCTGAGTAACCAGGGAGTATCATATCAAAAGGGGGAAGCTGATTTGGTTAAAATACTGAGAGCTCCTCGCTCGCAGTATCACGCCCGCCGAAAGAAGGAAATATGGCAGAAGAGAGACTGAAGCTCGCCGTTTTTATCGACTTTGACAATATTCAGATTGGGGTCAAAGACACCTTGGGAAAGGAATTCGATGTCTCCGTCGTGCTCGAAGCACTGAAGGAACGCGGAGAAGTTGTGAGCAAGACGGCATACGGAGACTGGTCTCGCGCCGGTGATTTTGGCCGCCAGTTGACGCAGCATGCGGTGCAGATGGTGCAACGCAACGTCACCCCGCGCGGCGACAAGAACGGAGCGGACATCAACCTAGCTCTCGACGCCCTGGAGATGGCCTTTACGCGCGATCACATCAGCGCGTTCGCAATTGTGGGCGGCGATAGCGACTTCATCGCCCTGGTCGAGAAGCTTAAGCAGTACGATAAGCGCGTCTTCGTGGTAGGCGGCCGCCAATTCACCAGCGGAATCTTGCAACGCAACTGTCATGAGTTCATTGCCTACGAGAACCTGCTCGAGGCCTCGACGGGAGGCGACAGTTCACGGGCCGCACGCGCCGCACGGAGCACGGGGCGGGGCACGAGCGAGATCAAGCCGCTCACCAGCGCCGTTCCCAACATCCAGCGCGCCCTCAAGATCCTCGCGGAACGAGAAGTGGCCCCGCAGCTTGGCCTGCTCAAGAGCACCCTGCTCCAATTGGACGCCACATTCACAGAGCGGGATTATGGCGCGGGATCGTTCCTGGAGTTCGTTCGCAAATTGGAGAAAGAAAATCTGTTCCAGGCGCGCCGGACGGACCGCGGCTACCTGGTGGAAATGATTGAGGGAGACGGCACGAAGGAAGCCCCCGCCGAGGCCGTCGAACCCGCCGGCGAGCTTGCTCAGGAGCCGGCAGCGCCCGCGGAAGTAACTCCGCTACCCCTGCCGGAAGCCGCCCCTGAACCGGGCCTGACCGCCGATCAAATCTTTGCTCTACTGAAGCGAGCCCTTGCCACGCTAATGGAGAAGGCGCCTGCTCGTCCTATTTATCTGCGGCAGGTGCGCCAAGCCATGCGCAGCGCGGATCCGCGTTTTGATGAGCGGCAAGCCGGATTTCGCGGGCTGCTCGACCTGCTCCACCAGGCGCAACGCGAAGGCTGGCTGCGGCTGCACCGGGACCGTAAAGGAATCTGGAGAATCTTCGCCACCACGGCGGAGACCGCCCGTCCGCCGGTGGCGCCGGAAGCCGTTCCTGAAACTCCTTCCGAGGCGTTTGCGGAACCGTTTACGGAAACATTCCCCGAGGCCTTTCCTGAGCCGGCGGTCGTTCCCGAGGCTGAACCCGCCCCGCCGGAGACGGACGTCCTTTGGGAAGCCGTAGAGAGTCCGGACGAAATTATCGTGCTCGAGCCAACCGTGGCTGCGCCACCCGCCGCCGAACCGCCTGCCGAACCCGCGGAAGCAGTTCCTGAGAAGAAGCCGCGCAAAGCGCATGGTGCGAAACGCGCTGCGAGAAAGACTCCGCGCAGGTCGGCGTCGCGACGTAAGCCGAAGGAGCCTAGGGAGGTCCCCTTCTAGGGATGAGGTTAAAGCGAACGGTCTGGAGGTTGCGATGCGAAAGCTCGCACTGATCTTACTGTGCCTGGGCTTATGTGCTTCGGCCCTGGCTGCGGAAGCTGGGCGGGAAGCCGAGCGTCTCGCAAGGGCCGCGGAAGTGATCAACGAGGTTATGGGAACCCCGGAAAAGGGAATTCCCAGGGACTTGCTCAACAAGGCCGTTTGCGTGGGGGTGATTCCGTCCGAAAAGAAGGGCGCTCTGGGAGTGGGCGGCAGCTTCGGCCGGGGAGCCTTAGTCTGTCGTCAGGGCGGAAGCGGCGCCTGGGGCGCGCCTTCGATGTTTACGGTGGGGGGCGCAAGTTTCGGCTTTCAACTGGGAGGACAGGCCACGGACTTCGTTCTGGTGGTCATGAACGCCAAAGGAGCGGAAAAACTGTTGCAGAGCAAAGCAAAGCTGGGCGCGGACGCTTCCGCGGCGGGCGGCCCGGTGGGCCGAACTGCGGATGGCGCCACCGACATTCAATTGCAGGCGGAAATCCTCACCTACTCGCGCTCGCGGGGACTCTTCGCCGGCCTGTCGCTCGAAGGGCAGATTGTGAAGCAGGACAACGAAGCCAATCAACGCCTGTATGGCAAGAAAGTGGATCCGAAAGACATCCTGTTCAAGGATATGGTCACAGCCCCCGCCGCAGCCCAGGCGCTGGACGCGGCGCTGACCAAGTACTCGCCGAAGGGCGGCGAGAAGATTTCGATGGAGTGAGACCGGCGGCAGGCCAGGCCCGTCGCCCCACACATCTGTCATTCTGAGGCCCGTCCCCCCACACATCTGTCATTCTGGGGACCGTCTTATGGGCCGAAGAATCTCCCCAGTCAGCGTCCTCCGGTGGACGAGACGGCCACTGCGGAGATCGCCCGCCGGAAAGCGGCGGGCTCAGGATGACATCACGGACTAGCTCATCTCCCCAGCGTAAATCTTCATAACGGTCTGGAGAAATCGCAGGGCTTGTTCCCTCGGGCGCTGGAAAGAGTTGCGGCCGATGATGGATCCGAAGCCGCCCCCGTCGCGGATGGCGCGCGCCTCGTTGTAGAAGGCATCGTCATCATCCTTTTTTGCCCCGCCGGAGAAGATCACAATCCGGCGCCCGTCAAAGGCGCTTTGCACGACGTGGCGGACGCGCTCGGCCTGCGTCCCGATGGGGATGCCCACCTTTTCGTAAACCTTCTTTGCTTCCGGCTGTTCCAGGTGCGCGCTGGGCAGTTTCACTTTGATGATATGCGCGCCCAGTTGCGCCGCAATCTGCGCCGCGTAAGCTGACACGTCGATGGCGGTCTCGCCTTCCTTACTCAGACTCGAGCCGCGCGGGTACGACCAAACCACCACGGCCAGCCCGTGGGCCTTCGCTTCCTCCGCCGCTTCGCGCAGTTGCTGGTACATGGTTTGTGCTGCAGCCGAGCCCGGATAAATTGTGAACCCGATGGCCACGCAGCCCAGGCGGAGGGCATCCTTAACACTTGCGGTCACGGCGGGCATCGGATCTTTTTCGTCATGCAGCAGGTCATGGTTGTTCATTTTCAGAATGAGCGGGATTTCACCCGCGTGCCGGTTCGCGCCGGCTTCGATGAATCCCAGCGGCGCGGCATAGGCATTGCAACCCGCCGCCAGGGCCAGTTCAAAGTGATAATTGGGATCGTAAGCCGGCGGGTTGACCGCGAAGCTCCGGGCGGGACCGTGCTCGAAGCCCTGGTCCACGGGCAGGATTACGAACTTGCCGGTTCCTGCCAACCGACCGGAGTTCAGGATGCGCGCGAGATTCGTCTTCGTCCCCGGATTGTCACTTTCGTACCAGCTTAGGATTTCCTTCACCCGGGCGGTGTTGCCAACTCGCTCGGTAGCCCCAACCAAAGTTTCTGCAACAGCCATAGCAAGGCCTCCTGCCGAATAAGAGACATTTAGTTACCTTCTCAGGTTACATGCCTCACTGGCGCCAAGCAAGCGGATTGTTCCATTGACGTCGGGGCAACCCTCGGGTTGCCCGGCAGGGCGGCCACAAGGGCCGCCCCTACAGGTGCCCGCTTCGCCCGTATTGGCGTATAATGGACGCTCGTTTCAGAAACGCATGGGAGGAGGCAGCATGCCGGAAGAGATTAACCGCAGAGATTTCTTAAAGACCAGCGCCCGCGCCGGGGCAGGAATGGCCGCACTGAGCGGTGTTACTTTCCTGGCCCATCCGGAGCGAGTGTTTGGCGCGAGCGACCGCGTGCGCATTGCGGTGGTTGGCCTACACGGGCAAGGCTGGTCGCACGTTGAAGAGTACTGCCACATGAAGGACGTGGAACTCGCCGCCTTCTGCGACGTGGATGAGAACGTCCTGGACCAGCGCTTGGCGGAAGTCGAGAAGATGGGCGTCAAGCGGCCGGCGCGGTTCATCGACCTTCGCAAGCTACTGGATGACAAATCCATTGACGCAATTTCCATCGCCACCCCCAACCACTGGCATTCTCTGCAAGCCATCTGGGGCTGCCAGGCGGGCAAAGACGTCTACGTCGAAAAGCCCCTCTCCCACAACTGGTGGGAAGGCCGGCAACTGCTGCGCGCCGTCCAGAAATACGACCGGATTGTGCAGCACGGCACGAACAGCCGCTCCGGCCAGGCGATTATCGAAGGAATGCAGAAGATGCGGGACGGCTTGATTGGAGACCTCTACTTGTCGCGCGGGCTCTGCTACAAGTGGCGGAACACCATCGGACACGCCGAAGAGCAGCCGGTGCCGGGTGGCGTCCACTACGACCTCTGGACGGGCCCCGCCCCCATGAAGCCTTTCACCAAGAACCGCTTCCACTACAACTGGCATTGGATCTGGGATACCGGCAACGGAGACATCGGCAACCAGGGCATCCACGAGCTCGATGTGGCGCGCTGGGGCCTGGGCGTTAAGCTTCCGAACAAGGTTTCGGCCATCGGCGGGCACTTCATGTTCGAGGATGACCAACTGACGCCCAACACGCTCAACGTGGCCTGGCAATTCGATATGCCGGACGGCAAGCGGCGCATGATGGAGTTCGAAGTCCGCCACTGGATCTCGAATCACGAGGCGGAAATCGGCACGCCCGCATTTGGCGGTGGCGATGTGCCTGCGGCGCTCGGCAACGCCGCCGAAACGCGCTCCCGGCGCAAGGGACCTCAGAACACCATCGGCAACATCTTCTACGGGTCGAAAGGCTACGTGGCGATGAATGGATACGATTCCTACAAGTCCTGGCTGGGCGAGGAACAGGAACCCGGCCCACACGCCCAGGCGGGCGGCAACAACTGGAGGAACTTCATCGACTGCGTCAAGAGCCGCAAGAAGGAAGAGCTGAACGCGCCCGTCGAGGAGGGCTACCTTTCCACCACGCTGCTGCACCTGGCCAACGCTTCCTACCGCGTCGGCCGCACTCTTAGCTTTGATCCTGAGAAGCAGGAGGTGATCGGCGACGAGGAGGCTGCGCGCATCCTGCGCGACGCCGACCGTGGCTACCGCAAGCCCTACGTGGTGCCGGAAGAAGTCTAGCCTCCGGCCCTGTGCGCCAGCGTTAGGGCGATTTCAAATGGCAAATGGCAAAGAGCAAATGGCAAATGGAAAACCATTTGAATTTTGCCGTTTGCCATTTGCCATTTGAAATCACCCTGCAACGAGCCGACGGGGAGGGTCATGCCATTGTAAGGCGACCGCCCGCCTTGACTTGCCGAATCAGGCAAGGCTATTCTTAACACATCGAGCAAACCAGGGTTTCAGAGTTCAATTCCAAGGAGGCAGTGATGAGTCTCCTCAAGATAGCGCAGGTTCCTCCGCCGGTCGTGGGACCGGGTGCGTCCGTGCTGGAGGCAGTGGAAGTGATGGCCGAGCATGGTGTGGGCGCGGTCGGCGTCGTGGACGCGGGCGCGCTGCACGGCATCTTCACGGAACGCGACGTGATGCTTCGCGTCGTCCTCAAGCAACGCGACCCCACGACAACCAAGGTCAGTGACGTCATGACCTCGCCGGCCGAGACGATCGACGATGACACGACGGAGGAAGAAGCGCTCGTTCACATGCTCGAGCGGCACGTCCGGCACTTCCCGATCGTGGCCAAAGACGGCAGCCTCAAGGCCATGCTCTCCATCCGCAACGTGCTCGAGCATCGCGTGCACGAACTGGCGCGCGAACTCCATTCCCTCGATCAATACCTCTTGAACGACGGGCCGGGTGGGTGAAGTGAATGAACAGCCCTCTCCCCTGGGGAAAGGGTCTGGAGTTTCTGCCCTCTCCCCTGGGGAGAGGGTGTCGCGCGACGGCGCCTTCATCAGCCGTCGCGGGACGGGTGAGGGGTCCTTCCCACCGCCAACGACGAGCCGCGGACCTCAAAAACAGAGGTCCGAGCTACTTCACCTTCGTCGCGGTCACTTCTATTTCGTAACGCCGATTGCTTTCCACATCGTCCAGGCTGGTGACGAGCGTGGGCTTGCCGAATGCCACGACGGTCTGAACTTCGCTCCTATTCGATCGAAACACAGGATCATAGCTCGGGGCTGTCTCCGACGGTGGCGCTACGCTCGAAATGTCGACAGTGATATCAAGTGCTACACCCTCATCCTGATCGTGGGGACGGCAATCGATGTTCATGCCGACGTTATAATATTGATATTGCTTTTCGGCAGTCTGGTACGGCACCTTGTTTCCGACTCGAATTCTCGCAAAAGAGCCGTCTTCTGCCATCATCATGTAGTTTCGCGAATTCAGGCGCTTCCCATTTTCAAGCTCGCGCACGTTAAACTCGAGGCGGTAAGCCGTGACCGGCTTCTGGACTTTAGTTTCCTGCTGAGCAGTTAAAGAGCTAGGGATCAGCGCCAGGCAGAAAGCCAACAATGCGATTACCCATCGTATTGACATATCGTTTCTCATTACCTTCTCCTCACTTTCCTTGTCCGGATTCAGAGTCATCAAGCGGCTCGATCTCCAAAGGGGCCACCTTGATGTTCGATATCTCGGCCGCCCCGTCTGCTTTGTTGGTTTCCGCAAGCAAATCGGGCTTGGTTGTATTGGCGAAATACGTCAGCAAGAGCTTCTCCTGGTCCGTGAGCGGTAGGGGAGAAGGAAACTGCTCAGGACGCTTTGTAGCGCGGACCCCCGGTTTTGGGGTCCGCGGTTTTTCCTTAGGCCCTTGGACAAGCCGCGGACTCCAAAGGCGGGAGTCCGCGCTACCAGGGCTCGCCGCAGTCTTCGCAGTTTGCCGCGGCGCCGAAGAGCTGATCACAGGCTCTCGACGTGGAGCGCGCGCGGAATGCAACGCCAGAACGATGGCGGCCAGCGTTCCCGCGCAAGCCGCCAGGGCCCATACCAACCGCCGGCGACGTACCGCGCCCTGCCGGCTCCGAACGCCCGCCAGGACTCGCATCTCCAGCCCTGCTCGTGGCTCTTCAGCTCGATACTGCTTCAACGAGGCCTCGAGCAATTCATCCACGAATTGATCCGGCTTGTTATCGTGCATGTCTTGTCTCCAACACGGCCGCGAGCTTCTGGCGCAGGATTTCCCGAGCCCGGAACAAGCGGTTGCGGACAGCGCCTTCCTGGATCCCCAGCAACTCTGCTATCTCTGCCGAGGTGAGTTCCTCCGTCGTGGAGAGTGTTAACGCCTCACGCAGCTCGCTCGGAAGTGAACCGACCAGTCGCTCGACCAGCGACATCATCTGTCGGCTGGCGGCGATTTCATCCGCCCCGGCGCCATCCGCGCGCAGCTTGCTCACCGCCTCCCCCGCGTCCTCAAGCGCGATGCCGGCCGGCGATCTTTTTCGATCCAGCGCCGCGCGCCACGCCACCTTCGCCAGCCAGGCTCGGCGGTCGCGGATTTCCGGCCAGTGTTTGCGCTGCCGCAGGTAGCGCAGGAAAGTCTCTTGCGCCACATCCTCGGCGTCGTGATGATTCCGCAACACCGAGTAGGCGACTTTGTAAACGAGCCGCCCCTCTTCCCGAACAGCGTCTTCGAGCTCCTCCCGTCCGCTTTCGGTTGTCGCAACGGACTCGCTCAAAATCACCTGCCCGGCTTCGATCATCACGGCCCTCATAGGGAAAGACGAACGAACGCACAAAAGCGTTCACATAAATTTGTCATCCCGAGTACCCAATAGACGCGAAGCCCTCTCCCTTGGGGAGAGGGTGTCCGGCGACGGCGCATTTTCCGGCCGTCGCCGGACGGGTGAGGGGTTCCTTTCGTTCTCCGCTTTACAAAGGGAAGGGCGAATTTAAATGGCATATGGCAAACGGCAAAATTCAAATGGTTTACAATTTGCCATTTGCTCAAATCGCAAAACCATTTGCCATTTGATCTTTGCCATTTGCCATTTGAAATATTCTTGGTCTTGCTTCGCGCGAAATGACCCCTCACCCGTCCCTCTGCGGCTGGTGAAAGCGCCGGCAGCGGGACACCCTCTCCCCAGGGGAGAGGGCTGCTCGTTAAGTGTCAGGCGGGCTCTTCACTCACTCGGTCGCCGCGCTTTGGCAAGCGACTCCGAATCTCGGTAGGCCTTCAGGATTCCATCCAGAGACACGACCCCCTCGAGCTTGTTCAGGTCAGCGCGATTCACCACAGGGATATAGGGCGCGTCGCCGATACGGCTCAGCGCGACGTCCAGGGCGTGGTCAGGATGGACGTGGGGAAGCGGCGGGCCCCGCAGTACGCTTCCCACCGCGACATCGGAGTCCCACGCGAGGACGGCGTCCCGCAGCATATCCTTGGTGACGCCGTACCATTTTCCTCTCCCATTGTCGACAAAGATAAAATCCCTCGCGACGCCTTCCAGACTTCTAAGCGCGTCGGTCACCGAATCCTGGCTGCTCAGGATAGGGTCGTGGAACGGCTGCATAGCATCCTCGACCAGCAAAGCCCTTTCCTCGCGCCGTTCCTCCATGGAAGGAAGGTCCACGTTGTCCTGCCTCGAGAGTAGATCAAAAAGGGGCACCTGTTGATAGCGCCTCGAAATCAGGTAGGCAATCGTGTTCGAGATCATGACCGGCAGGATGATCGAGTAGTTTCCGCTCACCTCGAGCACCATGAAGACGGAGGTCATGGGGGCCCGCAGAAAGCCGGCAAACAAGGTGCCCATCCCCACCAGCGCATAAGCGCCCACGGAGCCCGTGAGCCAGGGAAAGAAGTGGCGCTCAATGCCGCCCACCCCGGCCCCCAACATGGCCCCAATGAAAAGCGTTGGGGCAAACATGCCGCCCGGCGTCCCGCTCACGAAAGACAAAGTCGTGGCAATAATTTTGAACACTCCCAGAAGGAGCATCAAGCGCCAGGTAAACTGGTCGTGCATGGCCTGGTCGATGGATTGATAGCCCGCGCCCATGACCTGCGGGAGCCAGAGCCCGATCACACCGATCGCGAGGCCCGCGAGAGCCGGCTGAAAATAGTGCGTCCAACGCGAGAGAGCCTTGAGCCGCGGACGAAAATAGGCTATAAGTTTTACAAAGAAAAGCGAGGCAGCCCCACCGATCACGCCCAGCGCGGCGTAAGCCAGCAACTCCGCAGGATGAACAAGGTGGTAGACAGGTATGCCGAACAGCGCCTGGTCGCCGAGGAACCAGCGCGCCACGACCACGCTCGAGACGGCGGAAAGGACGATGGCCCCCAGCACGCCGGCGGTCCACGTCCCGATAACCTCCTCGATCACGAACAGAACGGCCGAGATGGGAGCATTGAACGCCGCCGCCAGCCCCGCCGCCGCCCCCACGGGAGCGATCAACCGCACTTTGTCCCGTGAAAAATGCATGCGCCGGCCCAAGGCAGATGCGATTCCCGCGCCAATTTGCAGCGAAGGGTCTTCGGGGCCCAGGGACTGCCCGCTGCCGATGGCCAACGCGCAAGTCACAAACTTTCCAATGACCGTCCTGAAGGGCACATATCCATCGTAAATGTAGACGGCGGCTTTGGTCTGGTTCACCCCGCTGCCACGTGTGCGCGGGAACACTTTCATCACCAGCAGAGCCACGATCAATCCCACGGCAGTAGGCGCCAGAAGGGCTCGATGCGGCGCGATAGACAGGCCGGACCCGAAAAGAATCAGGCGTGTATAGTCAATCGCAATGCGGAATAGGACCACCGCCAGCCCTGAGAAAAGGCCGATGATCACAGCCAGGAGGAGGAAAACCCGTTGCTCGCCGAGCGTCAGCCCGCCACTTCCGAGTCGCAGCCGTTTTCGGATCCGCTCCACAAATTCACCCGTAGCCGTAGGGACCTCCCCGGTCGCGGGAATGTTCACATTAGGCTCGATTTTGTTAGTCGACATCTGCGGCTCTGCCGCCTCGGCCTGCGGAAACGCTCTGCCTTTCCGACCGACGGCGATGTAATTTCAGGTTCTTCGGCGAGGCTGCGCCTCGCCGGTTGAGGCGCAGCCTCAACCTAACAAGCCCCCAGGTCGACCCCGGAAAGGCGCAGCCTTTCCGCAACACAGGGCGGCAGAGCCGCGCTGAGAGTCGACGCGAGATACCCATAAAACCGGTCCACCGGGGGACAGCGGTCTGCGTGTGAGGCTGCTCACTCGTTCGCTCCTTCCTGGATGCGTGAAAGAAGCAACAGCGCAAGGTCGAGGCCCTGCGGTTCCCCGCAGACGCGCTCGGTGACCTGCTCAATCTGGTAGGCCATGTCCGTCACCTCAAGCAATAAGTCAGAATCGCGGGCCAGATTGCGTGCGTTGACTTGCGGCTGGAGGGCCGCAGCCTGCGCGTGCAACTGCTGAACGTCGGACTGCTGGGGGCCAACATCGAAGGATATGCCGCGGGCCGTAGCGCACTGATTGAGCCGTTCCAGGCTCTGGTTAAACGCCGTGCGAGCGCGCGAGGCGCGCTCCTGTGCCCTCAGGCGGGGCGCCAGAGGATCGCTTTCCAGAATCAGGGTGGCTGTGTCCAAGAGCTGTTGGGACTGCGGCGAGAGCGCGCCCAGGCGTTTCGCACGGGCAAGATAGCGCCGGACAGACGAGTAATCGCGCATCTGGAAGCTTGCCTCCCCCGCGGCCTCCAGCGCCGGAAGGTAATTGGGGCTAAGCCGCAGTGCCTGGCGGAAGAGGGGTGCGGCATGTTCGTACTCCCCGGTTTGCATTAAGAGCGAGCCGACCCGAGTCTGGAGCGAGGGATCGTTCGGCAAGCCGCCGGTTAGCGCGATGAGTTCAGCCTGGGCCTGCGCCTTCTGCCCAACTTCGATAAGGAACTCCGCCAGGTCCAACCCAGCCATGCGACGATGTTCGGCAGGGTTTTCATCCCACTGCCCGTAAAGGGCCTCGTGGTAGTACTGAATAGCCTCCTGCACCGACCCCGACCGGGCGGCCAATTGCGCCAGCTCCAGGTTGACCGTGCCATTGCCAGGCTCTCTATCCCACAAGGCCAGCAGGTAGGCACGCGCCTGGCGGAGATGGCCGGCCACGCTCAGCGCGCGCGCCAGCTTGAATTCAATTAGCGGGTCGTTATGCGAGTAGATCAGCGCGGTCTGGAAATCCTCGATGGCCGCTTCCCCATGGCCTGCCGTGAGGTCCCGATCGCCCCGCGCGTACCACCGTTGGGCCAAAGATTGTTCCTTCGCATGATAGGCCGTCACCGAAAAGCTCGTGGCGATAAAGAGGACGATCAGAGCGGCGAGGCTCGCGAGCAGAAGTTCGTTACGCGACAGCGTCCAGAGGAGCCTCGGGTCGTCGCCGCAGGCAGGGCACTTCCCTTCCCCCCAGGGAATCATCTGACCGCATTTTTCGCACCTTCGCTCCGCTTCCATAAATTCCCTGCTTCCACCTGGCTCTCGGCTTCAAAAGCGCGTCAGTTTGATATCGAGGCAGCCTTCCGCCTCCCCAGCGCGAAGCGAACTCGCCGATACAACGCCCCGCCGGCCCACCACTCGGCTTACCAAATCCCCTGCTTAGAATATATAACAAGATTTCGCCGCTACGTCACTTGAGTGTGTTCCCGGCCAGCACGGCAGCCGGGCTTTTCGCTGTGTTAAACTACCTGCTGGGAATTTAGGCGAAGCGTTTTGCTCGTCACTCTTCACTCATCACTCGTCACTGCTCTTATGCCTCGCAACGTCGGATTGACAGGTGGGATCGCCTCCGGGAAAAGCACCGTGGCGCGCATCCTGGAGGAGTTGGGAGCCAAAGTGATCGACGCGGACCGAGTGGGCCACGAACTGCTCCGGCGCTCCCACCCCGTCCACCAGCGAGTTGTGGCGCGCTTTGGGCAGGGAATCCTGAGCCCGGACGGCGAGATCGACCGCAAGCTCCTGGGCGCGATGGTCTTTGCTGACCCGCAAAGGCTCCGCGAACTCTCTGCGATCGTGCACCCCAGCCTGATCGCGCGCGTCGATGAACTCGCCGCGCAGTTGCGCGCCGGGCGCCCCGGAGCCGTGATCGTTGTCGACGCCGCGGTCATCTATGAGGCCGGGGTCGCGGACCGCTTCGCAAAAATCCTGGTGGCATGGTGCCGTCCTGAACAGCAAATCGAACGGCTGATGGCGAAAACCGGTCTTTCCCGTGAAGATGCCGTCCGCCGAGTGGCATCCCAGATTCCCTCCGAAGAGAAGCGCCGCCGCGCCGACTATGTGATCGATTGCTCAGGAACCCTTGCGGAGACGCGAACCCAGGCGGAAGCCCTTTACCCCGAAATCAAGCGCCTGGCAGAGACAGAAGCTGGAAATTAGAAAATGGCTAGAGATCCTTCGGCTCAAGGCCAGTCTTCTTGGCAATCTTGGACAGCATTACAGGGCCTATCTCCTCGCTGTCATGGAAGGACCATATGTAGTCGGGATAACCGCGGCGATGCGGTTTGATATGAGAGCCAGGGATGTCCCTCTTGATTTCCCGTCCGATGTGAAGGAGGGCCTTGAATACTTTCCGCGCTTTACTAGCTGGCCAGTCGCTCAAGGGCAGGTAATAGAAATTTCAAGTTTTCTACAGCCGGGCTTGGTTCGCCCTTCTTCAATATCACTGGCGATTACTCGCAGGGCTAGAATCTGTACCGCTTGCGCTGCTTCTGCGCGAGTTTTCCCATAAGCCATAACCCCTGGCAGAGCAGGAATCTCTGCTACCCACCGGCCATCCCCTTCTCGGTCAAATTCAATGCTCATTTGCGGCATAGCAACTTCTCTCCGCGCTGTGTTCTTCATCGGCAGCTACGCGCCGCGTAATTATTAGATGCTTGTAATCGTGGAGGGAATTCTATCACCCTCCAAACGACTGTCAACCTCTTTTCCAAGTTCAAGCGTATATCCCTAGACTAGCACGAACAACAGTACTAACGTAATGCGGATCAGCATTTTCCATGCCAGCTATTCTTCAAACTGTACCATTACCGAGTTCCGCATTCCATTTTCCATTTTCCATTTTCCGCTTTCGATCCCCACGCTTCCCCTTGCCGCCGCAGTTCATCGAGAGCACCCTGCACTTGCTGGAGCTTGGAGGCCTGCTCCTCCTCGCCGGCCTGCGGCGCCACCACGATGGGCGGCGCGATAAACACCGCCGCTTGCGAAAAGGGATAAGGGAACTGCGTCAAGTCCCAGGTGTGGCGGAAAACATAGGCTCGGCGCAGGGCGACATGAAAACAGAGAATGGCGGCGCCGGTCGCCTTGGAAAGCATCAACGAGCCGCGTTTGGCAACCCATCGCGGCCCGCGTGGTCCGTCGATGGTGAAAGCCGCATCGCGTCCCTTCTGTAAGCACTCGATCATTTCCGTCAGGGCCAGCGACGCTCCCCGAGTGCTGGAGCCGCGCGCCGCTCCGTAGCCGTGCTTCTGGATAATCCTGGCGATGTACTCACCGTCAAAATTCCGGCTGGTCATCACCACAATTCCGCGCTTTCTCCAGAACCAGCAAGCGGAAAAGATTTCGCGATGCCAGAAAGTGTAAATCAGCCCTTTGCCCAGCTTCCTGGCGGCTTCCCAGTTTTCCCAACCGTGAACTTCCCACCGCAGGCTGTGCCCGACGAGCAGTACGGCAAGATAACCTGCCCAACTGGCCAGGAGAATTTGAACGCGCTGCCAGAATCCGAAGGATTGCGGGTTCCTGCGCAGGCGAACTTCACGCCGCACCGAGGGATCAGCCTCGCTCTTGGCGCCGGCTGCGGGGGGTTCAAACGTTGGATCGGACATAGCGGCGATGTTGCCGTTCTAGCTGGATTGGAATGGTCACACCGAGGTGTCTTTGAGGACGGGCGCTGCGGCCGTTCGGCGCAATGGCGTCTGCCCGCGGCTATTGCCCGCCGCCGCCTTGCGGCAGGTCCGCCATCTCTTCCCTCAGGATTTGCGCCACGGCGGGTTCCGAGCTGAATTCCTTCCGGATATGATCGTAAAGCTGCCGCGCCCGCGCCGGTTGGGAACTCTTCATGGAATCCGCCAACGCCATCAGCGCCGTCGCCCTGGGCACCGTCAAAGTGGGATGGTCGGCAAGGTTCTGATAGATTCTGTCTGCTTCTTGCGTCTTGCCGGTCTTGAGAAACTCGTTGGCCAGAGCCAACTGAGCCAATGCGGCGATGTCGCGGTCTCCATCCCGGCTGGCCTCTTGCAGGGTATTAATGGCCACGGTGGTGTTTCCAAGGAGGGATTCGCAGAGTCCCGCGTGATAAAGCGCAATACCCACGGCTTTCGGCCGGGGGAACAGGCGGTACTTGGCTGCAATGGCGTTGAATTTCATCAGCGCTGCCTTGTACCTGTCGGCGGTGGTCGGATAGTTTTCCGTACCGGGGGGCATGCTTCCCGGCGCGACGATCCCCACATAGGCCTGGAAAGTCCTCAGGGCGCCAGCAAGATCGAGATTCGCATTGGCTTCCTGCTCGCTGAGGTAGTACTTCATGCCGACCGCCGAGCCCACCACCACAATCGCCAGAATCGCCACCGTCACGATTTCCTTTAGGTGCGCCGTCATGTACTGCTCGAGTTGGTCCAGCGATTCCTTGAATTCGTCCTGCTTCAATTCGTGGCGGGTCAAACGGTCCATAAGAGAGTCTCCTCAATACCGCGAAATCAACCCATCTTAACAACCTCGCGGGAACGCGTCAATGCTCAAAGACGACTCACTTTGGCCAAGAAATGCCACACCGCGGGCGTTTGCCGTGGATCGAAGGCTGAAGCTACTGGAAACTCACGGACATCGGCGGCCATGCCGCGGCCTGCTGTTTCTCGACCAAAAGGTCCTGCCGAGGATACCGCGGCGGCGGGGTCCGGACACTCTGATGGAGTCGCCCAACCCACTCCAGGGGCAGCCACCAAAGCTGGCGGCGCAAGCTCGGGATATCCCCGTGTTGCACTTCCGGCGGCAGGCAAAGCTTCGGTAACGCCCGAACCCACTCCCCAGACGCGACCGATGATTGCGCAACCCCCGACCTCAGTTCCGACCCCCGCGGGGAGTTGGGCAAGAGTGGGCGCCGGACGCCAGCTACCGAAAGCCACAATGAGCGCCAGCCCGGTTAGGAATAATCTTCCACGCAGCATGTGCGTGTTCGCAGCCTGTACCTTCGCAGCTCGCATCTCATGCTCCATGATAGTAGCCTACCACATGGAATTGAGAAAATGGGAAATGGTGCGAAAAATGATAATATTTTTACTATCTGCCTGCATCTAAACGAAATAGAGTTTTGTAAAACTTCCACAATGTGAAAAACGGCCCTTCCTCTGTCCCTTTTTGACACATACATGCAGAAATCTGCATATACCGGCCCTCAAGTACTTTTAGTCTGCTGCGCATCCTGCTCCTCAACGAGTATTTTCATCCTGATGTGGCTTCTAACACGCATGTTCCTGAATCTGGAATCCGGAATGTTGAATTTCGGACCTGCCGCGCCGTGGGTTCCCGCCTGGTGCAAGCCGCCTGCGTCTTTCGCGTGAGGCGTTCCACGGCGATGTAAGCTTATATTTATAGGCTCTGAACTTTTCGCGGTCAAAACACGCCATGGCTCAACTGCAGCGGAACGAGCCATCTGCAATTACCGAACCGGTGACAAATCTTGAAAACGCCGGTCGAGTTTGTGTTACACTGAATGCGTCGCAATTATGGGACGCGCCGCGGCGGAAGGGTTTTGGATTGCGCCCTCAATGACGTATTCGAACGTCAACACCTTGCGTCGTTACGTTGAGTCCATACCGGAAGCGTAGCGCTAGCGGCGGGTCCTCTTGCAGGAGCGTACCGAAACCCGCGAGAGGCCCTAGCGCAGAGTTCGCCGGAAAGCAGTCGCTCTGTTTGCTGCTGCACGTCCTACGAAGCTCCCGTAAATCATTCGATGGGCCGTTAGCTCAATCGGTAGAGCAACTGACTCTTAATCAGTAGGTTGGGGGTTCGATTCCCTCACGGCTCACCAACTAAGTCCTTATTCCTTAGCCTGTTCCAATTTTCCATAACCGCCGAAAACATCGAAAACGTAGCAAAACCGTCGTCCATCGATTCGTGATTTGGCCTCCAGTCGTTAGGCACCGAGGTGCGTCAATTTGCCGCACCCAAGCAGAGCGCGCTTCGCGCTAAGATGGGTACCTCTTTCAAAGAGCGGAGCTCCCAAGCTCCTGCGAAACCCGCCGGCGTGGCCCCGAGGCTGGCGCTTACGAGACCAAGAGGTGACTCATGAGGATCGACGCGGGCAAAGCGCGCTCCGGGCCTGGGGTGTCCCTTGCCGTTTTGCTGACTACATTTATAGGCGTGGCCATTATTCGAGCTGCCCCAGGCAATGTCGGATTATCCGGAATCGTTTTGGACACGTCACGTAATCGCATTGCGGGAGCTACAATTACACTAGTCAACTCCAGGACAGGTGATTCCAGAAACACCTTGAGCGACAAATCCGGGCAGTACCAATTTCCAGATTTGGCAGCAGGTACATATCGCCTGAAGGTCAGCTATCCCAGCTTTGCTCCGTACAGCAAAGATGTCACGTTGGCTCCAAACGAGTTCCGAAACTTGGAAGTGACGCTCGGGTTGGCAACCCGGAGGGAAACCATCACCGTTACCAGCGCCTCGCCGGGCGCATATAGTCCCGAAGGGGGAACGCAGCGCGGCGTCGATACCAACGATCTGGCCCGCAGCCTTAATGCGGCTGAACTCCTCGCCGATCTGCCGGGGGCGAGTCTTCGGGATAACGGCGGGCTGGCCAGCATTCCCATGCTGCACGGCCTGGACGACGATCGAGTCAGAGTACTCACCAACGGCATGACCGTCACTTCCTCCTGCCCCAACCACATGAACCCGCCGCTTTCCTATATCGATCCCTCCGCTGTGGCCCAGGTAAGCGTGATGGCGGGAATCACTCCGGTCAGCATGGGTGGTGACAGTATTGGCGGCACGATTGTCGTGGACTCGGCCTCGCCTGTTTTCGCCCTGCCCGGCCAGCGCGTCTTGACCGAGGGCGTGCTATCCACCTTCTATCGCAGCAATGCCGAAAGCTACGGGCCGTCATTAACAGGATCGGTCTCATCCCAGCATTTCAGTTTCGGCTACAGCGGATCGTGGTTCGATACCGATGACTATCACGACGGCCGCGGCCATTTGGTAACCTCCACGTACGTGCAGAATACAAACCACGTCGTCACCCTGGCAGCGCAGGGCGCGGGCAACCTGTTTGTACTCCAGGCTGGTTTCCAGAACACTCCCTACGAGGGCTTTCCGAATGAGCAGATGGATTTGATTGGCAACCGCTCCGAGTTTCTCAACTTTCGGTACAGCAGAAACCGCGGCTGGGGAACGATTGATGCCCGCATGTTCTGGCAGAACGTGCGGCACGAAATGAACATCGGCAAGGACAAATCAACCTTTCCCATGGCCATGTCGATGCCCATGGATACTCACGGTAGGGACCTGGGTTATACCGTGAAAGTGGCTATCCCACTCGCGGAACGCCACACGGTTCAACTCGGAAGCGAACTCCAGCGTTTCGTGCTGAACTCCCTTTGGCCTGCCGTGCCCGGCACAGCTCCCTACATGGGGCCGAACCCGTTCATCAGCATGAACGACGGCGCACGCTCGCGCTTGGCGTGGTTCGCCGAGGCCAATAGCAAATGGACAGACCACTGGACCACGCTGCTCGGCATCCGCAACGACACGGTCTGGACCAATGCGGGCCCCGTCAGCGGATACTCCGATATGTATTCCATGGACGCCGCCGCGTTCAACGCTCTGAACCGCGCGCGCACCGACATCGATCTTGACCTGACCGCGCTCACCCGCTACGAACCGAATGCCCAGACGACGTTCGAGATGGGCTATGCGCGCAAAACGCGCGCCCCGAACCTCTACGAACGCTACGCGTGGTCCACCGATTGGATGACCAGCGGGATGATCAACTGGTTCGGCGACGGCAACTATTATGTGGGGAACGTGGACCTGAAGCCGGAAGTCGCCCACACGGTGAGCGGGACGGCAAGCTGGCACGACGCGGCACGCAAGGAGTGGGTGATCAAGGTCACACCGTATCAGACCTACGTCCGGGATTATATCGACGTGAACGAACTGGGCACCCAGCTGTACGGCATGAGCACCTTCTCCCAACTGATGTTCGTCAATCACAACGCCAGGATCTGGGGCGCCGATTTAGATGCGAGTGCGGCCCTGTGGAAGAGCTTGAAATACGGGCGCGGCGAACTGACGACCGTGGGAGGATGGCTGCACGGCCGGAGGCTGGACACGCGAACCGGCCTCTACCAAATGATGCCGCTTAATGCCCGCATAGGCTTGAAAGAAAAGCTCAGGGGATTTACGGGCGGCCCGGAAATCCAGATGGTGGACCGCAAGCACGATACCGACCCGCTCCGCTTTGAACAACGCACCCCGGGCTACACGCTTGTGAACCTCAATGCCGGTTATGCGTGGCGGCATCTGCGGCTGGAAGCGGGCGGCAGCAATCTCCTGAACCGTTGGTATTACTTGCCGCTGGGCGGAGTGAATTTTGATGACTTTCAGGCCAGCGGCTGGATGGGCCAAATCCTGCCGCTCACCGGCCCCGGGCGGTCATTCTATGTGGGGATGAGCGTTCCGTTCTGATTGAGAACCACAGACTTTGAACGGCACAAAGTCTGCGCTCCCGCTCATAGCGTTCAAACCCCTATTGAGATTGATGCGGACGAACATCTGGCGATTCGTACGTGGAATCAACGACGGAAATGTGGGGTTACTTCTATCTTCACTCGCACCTGGAACGGTTCGACGGGGTGGAAAACGTCTGTGAATGCCGGCGTGGCTGATGGCGTTACTTGGGAGACATAGGCGTAGTCAATGTCGTGATTGCGACGGTTCAGCAGATTCAACAATTCGACCGAAACGCGCCATGTGTCGTTAGTTTTACGACCGACCTCCGCGTTGATCAACGCCGTTGTCTTTGAGCGATAAATTGCGTCGGACGTCAAATAGCGCGGGCCAAAGTCGCGCAGGCGCAAACTCGCCGAAAAGCCTTTGAGATCGTGCAGTGTGGCGCCCGATGAAATCACCAACCCAACCGCTTCGGGCACCCACTTACCACCCGGACCTTGCTCAAAATTGCCGCCTCCGATCGGCACCAGCCCATAGCAATCCGAGTTTGCTGCGCAAAGCTGGCCACCCGCGGTGATGAACGTCGCATCATCAGGGTCTAATTCCGTAAAACGGGCGCGGGAGTCCGCCATGTCAAAATCAAAAGCCAAATGCCCCCGTGGCGTGTAGTAGTTCGCCCATTCGACGCCATAGCGGTTGCTCGACTGTTCGGAGGGAACCGTGCCTCCGGTGTCGCCATCCTGCTCCAGTTCGGAATCACTGTGGAGATACCAGAGCGAAAGGGTGCTTTGAAGATGGGGGACGGCCAGAGTGCGCACGCCTGTTTCCGCGCCTTTGGTCTGGATCAGAAGTGGAATTTTTGCGCAGAGCGTATTGGGGTAAGGATAGTCCGGCGAAACCGGTTCGTAGTTTTGCGTTGCGCCACGCACGTCGTTGCTGTGGAAACTGGATCCGCCCTGGACGTAGAACTCCGTATTGGACCACGGGCCGAAAATCAAACTTAATTTTGGGCTGGGCAGGAACTTGGTGACCGAGCCGGAATTGCGGGGGTCAGAAAAGCTGGTGATGACACCTTTGTCCTCGTCGCCGCGCAGGGCCACGACCGAGCGGAATCTGTTCGCCCACTGAATTTTATTTTGCACATAGAAACTTCCCAGCGTGTCCGTGAATTTGTTCACATCCGTGTCCGCGGGCAGATAACCGTTGGGCTCGCCGGGGTAGGGAGCGAGAACGTCTTCTTTGTCCGTGCGCACGCGATTTGCCGCCCGGTAAAGGCCGTTGCTGATCCAATCGTTGCGGAGCTGAAGGCCGAACGTGGTTTCCACCCTACGGCCCCACCATTGGCTGAACGCCGTGTGGCGTACGTCCAGCCCACCCACCCAGCGCGTGTCGTGCTGTTCGAACTGGTCGCCCTTGACGGGGTCATACAGGTAGTAAGTGAAATCGGAAAATAAATCGAGATCGTAATAAAACCCATAGGCCATCAGGCTCGTCTCGGAATTTGCGCCGGCGTGATGCCATTCACCCTGCGAACTATAACGCCCTGAATTGCCACCGTCAGCCGGGTTCAGGGCACCGAAGAAACCCACGAGAGGCATGGCGTTATCGGGGATTTGATCGCTCGAGTTCCATTTTCCATGGTAACCGCGGGCCGTGATGCTGAAACCATTAGCGTCTCCGCCCCGGCTGTAGGTTGCAAGTTCGTTGAATTTGGCATAACCATCCGGATGCGTCCATGGGCCGTCATCGTAATAGGCTTCTCCACCGACCAGCAAGTTGCCCAAGCCCAGCTTTTGCGATGCGCCGAATACGCCCCGCGTATAGCCAAGCATGCCGCCTTCAAAATCGAAAAAGGTCTGGGGCAGCGTCTTGAAAAACACCAGATCGGCATTTCCCGCCGAGCCATAGTTGCCGACATCAGCGTCATAAGGACCTTTCTGGAAATTCACCCGCTCCACAAGCCCGTCGATGACGGTGTTCATGTCCGAGTACCCCTCGCCGTGCGCGTGCGACGGCAGGTTTAGCGGCATACCGTCAAGGAAAGTGGCGAAATCTGTGCCGTGGTCGAGATTGAAGCCGCGCAAAAAATATTGGTTGGCCTTGCCGCCGCCGGCGTGTTGGGTGATGATGAGACCGGGTATCGTCTCCATGACTTCTCCCGCGCGAAGAATCGGACGATCTTGGATTTCCGTTGCGCCCACCGTTCCCTGGGTAGCAGAAACGGCAACTCCGATGAGACTATCCGCCCGGCCCTGCACGTTTACGGTGGTGCTCACGGAGCCCACGGCGAGAGAGATGTGCAGAGGGGTCGGCGCCTCACTGGTCCCTATGGTGACGGGCGTTTCTTTAGTTTCAAAACCGGGATTGGATACGACGAGTTGATAATTACCTGCCGAGAGTCCAGAAATAATGAAGGAGCCGTTTGCGTCCGACTGTGTCGTCATTTGTACAGTACCGTTCGCGCTTCGAACCTGCACGGTAGCCCCAGCAATCACCGCGCCAGACGAATCAACAACAGTCCCTGATAGCTGAGGCGGAGAGGTCTTATCACTCGTGGCGACCGGCGTCTTCTCTTGCGCGGCAAGCAAGAGTGGAGCAAATAATGCCGAAAGCGTAAGAATCGATAAGAATATGAGAGCAGCGTCTTGGGAACTATTATTCCCGCGAGCCCATTTAATCTTCATCCCTTACACCACCGTTTTGAAGACCATCAGGCGTTCTGTCTAGTGTTACGTTTTTAAAAAACGTGCTACTCGCCTGGGACGGTAACACGGATGTGGAAAGTGTGTCAACCAGAAAGGTGTCCTGCGTGTCCGGGATGAAATTTCCCAGCGGGTAGGATCGTGCCCCGCCCCATTGAGCCGCAGAGTTGTTTGGAAAAACCTTGCTGAAGGGAGTGACGCGAAAGGCCTCGGGGTTGGGCGGCGCGGGAACCGAGACTTAAAGTTTCGATTTGGCAGCCACCGTGTCCCAGCCTTGTTGTCAGATCCGCGGGGGATACTTGGAGAGTTTGCGCTGAAGCGAGCGGCGGTGCAGGCCCAGAAGCTTTGCCGCCTGGGAAACATTGCCTCCGCAATCTGTGAGGACGCGCTGGATGTGCTCCCACTCGACCCTTGCCAGGCTTGGTACCGTAGTGGGGGGTAATGAGTCACCAAGTCTTGAAGAATTCACCGCTTCGAAGGCCGCGAGGATCTGGTCCACGTCCACCGGTTTGCTAAGGTAGTGGTCGGCCCCGCGCCGTACGGCCTCAAGCGCGGTGGCGATACTGCCATATCCGGTCAACACAATAATTGAAACGGTGGAATCCCACTCCCTGAGGTCTTTGACAACATCCAGCCCGGACTCGCCCGGCATGCGCAAATCGACGATCGCGAGATCGGGCCCGCTTTCGTGTGCACGGACCAAGGCTTCCTTGCCGGACGCCGCCGCGTGCGCCTCCCAGCCGCGCAGTTCAAAGGCACGGTGCAGGCGCGTTCGGAACACCTCGTCGTCATCGATGATCAGTACCGCTGGCTTATCCTTCTCTGTCATGGTGAGTGAGGGATATTTCGAGGATGGCCTTGGTGCCAACGCCCACTTCGGATTCGAAGGCCAGGCTTCCATTCAACCGCTCTGCAAATAGGCGCGCTAGAAACGTTCCGAGACCCAACCCCCCGCCGGTACCCTTTGTCGTGTAGAAGGGTTCCGCGATGTGGTTCAGATTCTCAGCGCTCATTCCACATCCTGCGTCCTGAACAGTGAAGCGGATCTTACCCAGTTCGGATTGGGCCGTAAGAGTAACCCGCTGTCCGGGTGCGCTCGATTCCAAGGCGTTTTTGACCAGCGATGAGAGCGCTTGGCGGGCCGCCAGTTTTGGCAGAAAGGTCGTTACATTTTTAGCAACTTCAGTGTCAACTCGGTCTCGTTGCTCGGGCGGCAGTTCACTCTTTACCTGCGCGCACATCTCCTCGAGGCTGATCATGGCTGGCATCTCGCCGGCCGGTTCGGCGCTGCGCCCGCTCATTTGCCGCAAGATTTCACTACACCGCTCGACCTGGGACCGAATCAGGCGCGCGTCGTCCGAAAAACTCGCAGCGCCGCTTGAGCCATTCCCATTAAGCTCCAATTCCCTGGAGGCAACAGCGATAGTAGCCAGGGGAGTGCCGAGTTCGTGCGCGGCGCCCGCCGCAAGCGTGGCGATCGAAGCCAGCCGTTCATGCTGAGCCAGCCGCCGTTGGAATTGCAGCGATTCCTGTTCCTGCCGGCGCAGTGCTTCCGAGACCTTGCCGATAAACACCGTAATCAGCAGTGCGCCCACGGCGAAAGCAATCCACATGCCGACCAGATGCACGGAAAACCCTCCGGAGTCGTGGTGGCCTTCGAATGCCGGAATGCGCACGTGCACCCAGAAGAGAGAGGCGAATCCGAGGATGGAGAGCGCTCCCAGGGTCCACGTCCAGGCCTTGCTTAACACCACAGCGGACAAGGTTATCTCCACCAGGAACAAAAGGGTAAACGGGTTGGCCGGGCCTCCGGATAATGCCAAAAGGGCGGTAAGACACACGGTGTCAAATGCCAACAGCAATCCCAAGGCAGACCGGGCGGTAAAGCGCGGCATGTGCCGGTGTAAAACGAGGTTGCTTGCCGCTGTCAGTCCCAAGGGGATTGCAAGCCACTTCAAGGGCAGAGCGATGTGAAAGACGTAGTGGGTAATCAGCACGAGGGCGACTTGGCCGATCAACATTCCGTCACGCAGCTTGGTGATCCAGGGCAGGGCGAGACTGGGCGCTAGCTCACCAGTCGGCCGCAGATCGGGCATTGGTCGGTCGCGTTGTTCGGTGACACAGACGCGCATATGGCATTCGCTGATTAACGATTCCCTTGGTTCAGCGCGCGGCTAGGCACGGCGCGCCGAAAGCCTGGTTCAGGCTCCTTTCAGTATCACACAAACCCGAAAAGGTAAAACGAAATGAATCGGTGATCCGGCGGGGGTGCGACAATTTGCCGCATCGACAGCGAGGGGACCCGATGTTAGCATTCCCATCTGGGCACGGTTTCACAATCACTTGGCCAAACCACACGCGGACATTCATTTTGTCCAGACCCGACAGGCGCGTGTGCGGGGAAATGTGTTCTGGTTCCGGTCCAAGCCTCGGCTCGGTTGAAGGAGGAAAATGGTGGCGGGACAAGTGATGAAAGGTACCATAGCAGCACTGTGTATGGCCCTGGTCGCATTCGCCTCCCCAGCATATCCCCGAGCGGTTAATGACGAGCCCAAGCCCGACCCCACGACGGGTTCGGGACCCTCAATATCATTCCCGGGTGTGTACCTGAGCCGGGGGATGCCGAAAGAACGCGTGCTGAGCGATTTAGCACCGTTGTTTAGGGTCGAACGACTCGAAGCGAAGGTCGTTGAGGCCGACGGGGTCGAGGGCGAATCGTACTTGGTGAGGGAGAATCTTGATTCCGACAGCACAGTGGGGGTTGTAACCTTTTGCAATGGAAAACTCTGCTGGGCCTCACGAGCTTGGGCGTATGCCGACGACGAAAGGTCCTTGGACCTCGCCGGGCGGCTTTGCTCTTTGATTGAGCACCTGGAGCGGGAAAGGGGTTCGGGGGCAACCATCAAAACGAGAACCTTCGTACAACACGATGTTTCAATCCAAAACATCGAGATCCTTTTCGGCGGCAAAGAAGCTTGGATCACCATTTTCAAGGAGAGGAAAGTGAACGGTGACTGGAAGATGCGCGAGGTTCACGTGGATGAGGCGCTACAAGAGAAGCCCTCAGTGCCTTGAGTTGCGACGAGCCTTGCGCCACCAAGCCCGTCAAATTCCAGATTCAAGAGTGCGGAGGACCATATGCAAACAGGCTACTTGTCTCGGAGAGGATTCTTGGGTGGGCTTGCCCTCGGCGCCGCCTTGACGGGCGTCGCCACTAGAGAGGCCGCTGCTTTGCCGAACCCACAAGGGGCGAGCGGGCCCTACTCACTTCCTGCCTTGCCTTACGCCTTCGATGCCCTGGAGCCTTACATCGACGCCAAGACGATGGAGATTCACCACGACAAACACCATCAGGCTTATGTCAGCAATCTGAACAAGGCAATTGCCGCTCATCCTGACCTTGGCAAGCAGACGGTGGAGACGCTGGTCACGAACCTCGCGACCATGCCGGAAGACATCCGCACCGCAGTCCGCAACAACGGTGGCGGCCACTATAACCACACGCTTTTCTGGGTAACTCTGAAGAAGAACGATGGCGCCGGGCCCGGAGGAGATCTGGGCAAAGATATCGCTAGCGCTTTTGGAGGCTACCCCGCTTTCAAAGATCAATTCACCAAGGCCGCGCTCGGGGTATTCGGCAGCGGGTGGGCATGGCTTAGCCTTGACGCCAATAAGCGATTGCTGATCGAGTCCACGCCGAACCAGGACTCGCCGTTGACGGCGGGCCGCCGACCGGTTTTTGGAATCGACGTGTGGGAACACGCCTACTATCTGAAGTACCAGAACAAGCGCCCGGACTACGTCGCGGCGTTCTACAGTGTGATCAACTGGGACGCCGTAAACAAGCGCTACTCGGAACTTCGGCAAGAAAGAGCGTGAGAGGGCATGAACAGGGCTCGTGCAGGGTCTCCGTCCGGCGCGCCTCCCTGCACGAAGCACTGGTTTTCGGCCTGCCCTACCGCATCTTCGTCTGCCTGCTGGGCTTGGCGATTGCCATGCTGTCGGTTGCGGGCGTCTGTATTTAGTAGAAGAAGTGGCGCGTCCGGAAGTCAAAGGCGCATCGGAGTGCGGCCGGCGGCAGCGACGGAGATCGTGTCGGAATGAGAGAGGAAGCATCCGCTGAGACCCAACAAAAGAGCCTTGGGGCTGCCGATGTCCAATTGGCTTCCGAGGCGATGAAGTCGAGCCGATGGAACTGATGACAACAACCCACCAAGTGACACGCAGAGCAGCGGTGCAATCACTTCTCCTCTTGCCGGGCACTATCGCGCTGGCTACACAGGAGCCGTCGCCTGCGGACAAGGACCGGGCTCTCTGGAACAACGTCTATTCGGAAGAGGAAAGCCGGGTGACTAATTACCCCAATCGCTTCCTGGCGGATGTCGTTCAGGGCAGGACTCCCGGACGCGCTCTGGACATTGGCATGGGGCAAGGCAGGAACTCACTGTTCCTGGCCCGCCTCGGATGGGACGTGACCGGCGTGGATATCTCCGACAAGGGAATCGAAATCGCTAAGAAAGACGCGGAGAAAACCGGCGTCAAGGTCAACTGCGTGGTCGCTGACTTCCCGAGCTTTGAGATTGGGAAGGAACAATGGGATCTGATCGCCGGGATCTACATGGGCGGATTGATCCTGACCCACGCTAAACACATTGCCGCAGGCCTGAAATCGGGCGGCTTCCTGGTTGTGGAGAACTTTCATCGCGACATCAATGTGAATGCTTTGGCTGGCGGGAAGCTTGGCTACCCGGTCAACGCCTTGCTCGAGACCTTTGTCCCACTTCTGCGCATCGTGCAGTACGAGGAAGTTTTCGACTTTCCAGACTGGTCCAACCACGGCCAGAAGGTTCCTCTGGTTCGGATGCTTGCTCGAAAGGGTTGAGCCGTTGTACCGGGGCAAGGGCATTATGAACGGCGGGAGAAATCGGCACTCGCTGGCGACTCCATTCGTTGCCATGGCGATGGTGGTTTTCGCGCTGGCGTGTCAAAGGCACGAAGCAAGCCTTTTTCAGTTTGAGCCGGCGCCGCGGCCTGTCCTCGCTCCGTCGGGATTTTCCCCATCTCACAGTGCGCGGGTTGGAGTTGACTGGGTGTCCTCGCCCGACGTCCATGTCCTCGCTGTGGTCGGAGAAGGCGAAAGTGCAAGATTAGCCTTGTTCAATTCGGAGAATGGCGGAGACAGCTTTAACCCACCCGTCTGGGTCAGCGAGGAGGGGAAGAAGGTAACTTCCACAGGCGAGGATAGTCCCGCGCTATTCGTCACACAAGATGACATGTTCGCGGCTTGGAATGAAGGCCGCGACCTGCGCTTCGCACGTTCCCTTTCATGGGGCAGCAGCTTCCAAGAACCGATCAAGATCACCGACAAATCGGGCGACACCTTCAGTGGATATCCCTCCATCGGTGTTGCGCCGAATCGTGACGTCTACGTCGTGTGGATCGACACGCGGGACCGGGTTGGGGATTCCGGCGACAACTACGCCGTTTATCTCGCGCGTTCGACGGACCATGGCGCAACCTTTGGTAGAAATGTCCGAGTGGCCAGCAAGATTTGCCCTTGTTGTCGGCCGACCGTATCTTTCGGGCCCAACGGGGAGGTTCTGGTTTTCTGGCGCCATATATACCCGGGACCAATCCATGACATGACAGTAGCGATCAGCACAGACAATGGAGCGACGTTCTCTGAGCCACAACGAATTGCCGAGGATAATTGGAAGATCGACGGCTGCCCCGACTCCGGACCGGCTGTCGCGCGAACCGGGAAGCGAGTCTACGTGGCATGGCTCACCGAAGCAAATCCCCGCATCAGCGGAGTGCGATTGACCTGGTCAGACGACGGCGGCAGGACTTGGTCACCAGCAATCAAGGCATCGCAGTCGACCCTGGATGCTAACTATCCGGCGTTTTGCGTGGGCGACGACGGCAGTCCAGTTTTGGTCTTTCAAGCCCGCGATCCTCATGAGCGCGGCAGCTGGAGCGCATTCGGGATCTACACCGTAAGGATCGGCCCGGCAGGCGAATTGGGTCCGCCCGTGAAGGTACCGGGGCTCACTTCATCAGCCATGCGCCCAGCCGTTACGGCGGGCATCGGTGGCCGTCTCTACGTTGCGTGGACTACCGACCTCAACGGAAAGCAGACAGTGTTGATGTCGCGTGGCCGCGTGCTGAGATCCGGAGAGTGAATGACTTCAGACCGGCACTGATTTTGGCTGCTGGGTTTATTTCACGCCGTCGGCATTTGGGAGCGCCTCAATAAAGGTTAAGGACTAAGGATTCGCGGGGCACTCGATATGCCTTATGCCGCCCTAAATCGTCCTCGATAGATGCTGGGCGCGATGCCGAAGCGGCGCTCGAAGGCGCGACGAAAACTGTCAGCGCTCGCAAATCCCACGGATTCTGCAACTCCTTCCACGGTAACCGCGGAAGTGGACAAGCGGCGGCGGGCCTCATCGAGCCGCATGTTTTCCACAAAATCACCCGGAGCGGCTCCGAAGGAACGTTTGAAACGCCGCGTGAAATGACGTGGCGACAGACAGGCCTTCTCCGCCAGCCTTTCCACGGAGAGGTTTTGACGGAGGTGGGAAGCAATCCACGGAGCCAACTCGGATAGCCGGTCATTCGACTTCATCTGAAACTGCAGCGGCTCAGAATACTGTTCCTGCCCGCCCGCTCGCTTCAGGTACACGACCAGGTAGCGAGCCACGGTCAGGGCGGCCTCGGACCCGTAATCTTCCTCGATGAGGGCCAGCGCCAGGTCGATTCCGGCGGTGACGCCGGCGGAGGTGTAGAACTTTCCGTCCTTGATGAAGAGGGCGTTGGGATCGACGCGCAGTTTCGGGAAGCGCTGGGCGATCTCCCCGGCGAAGCGCCAATGCGTGGTCACTCGCCGCCCATCCAGCAGCCCCGTGGGCGCGAGCGCATAGATGCCTGTGCACACCGATGCCACCCGCCGGATATCACGAGCGTGGGCCCCCAGCCACTCCGCAATACGCGCGCTGTTTGCCGGCTCTAACCGTAGCCCTTTTCCGCCAGGGACGATGACCGTATCAAGTGGCGGTGCTTCCTCCAGAGCGCAGTGCGGGCAGAGGCTGAGTCCCGACGCCGCCTTGAAGGCGCGGCGACTGGGCCCCAGCAGCAGGACTTCGTAGGCCCGAGCCGAGGCAGGCCGCTCGGAATCAGGGTGCGATGAGGCCAGGCTGAAGGCGTCTGCCGGCCCGACTACGTCAAGCGCCTGAACGCCATCGTAGCCCAGAATACCTACCGTCCTGCTGGCCGCCGGCGAAGTCTTGTACTGGTTTGTCATGTGTTCAGTTCCATTTCTCCGGGGCCGCATCGAACTCCGCCTTGTGAGCACCGGAGCAGAAATAGTAGGTTTCGCCTTTATAGACGGATTTCACCGCCGTCGCGCGATCCACTTCCATGGAACACACGGGGCAGAGAGGATGTTCGTCGGTGGAAACCGCAGTTTGTGCATAGTGTGCATAGACTGCATTGGCCCCAGGGTCCTTCCATCCCTCACCCTGGTATTCCATGAAGTAGGCAGTATCGACGGCGCTCTTGTACCCGAAATACCGCTCGACCACACGCAGGGCTAGATCGATGCCCGACGAGAGACCGCCGGCCGTGGCCACGTTGCCGGCTTCGACAAACCTCGCCCCGCGCTTGACTTGAACATCCGGGAATTGCACGGCGAATTCACGGTATGCGATGTGGTGGGTTGTGGCGGCCTTTCCGGATAACAAGCCAGCTTTGGCCAGCACATAAGACCCCGTGCAGACCGACATGGTCACGTCCGCATGTTTCGAAGCGTTCCTGATCCACTGCAGCATGGCGCCGCTGGCTCCGTTTTGCGCGGGAGTTACTATGACCTTTGGCGCCGGGGCATTGGCAAAGGTGAATTTCGGAGTGACCTTCAGCCCACCGGATGTTCTTACTGGGGTCGTATTCTCGGCGACGGTGTATAAGCGGAAAGCCGCTTGCCCGCCAATGGTGCCGCCACGCGCCGGGACCATGGCATCCTGAAACACCTCCCAGGGGCCGGCGAAGTCAATCATCTGCGTACCCTCGGAAATGACAAACGCGACGGGTATCGGCCCGCTGGGCGGGGGTGTAAGCGGATTCAGAACGGGATGGGATTCACTGCTGCCTTCTTGCTGGGTTCGAGCCATCAGAGAGGCCTGCCCCTTCAGGACGTAAGCCGGAATCCCAGCCAAGGCGCCAAACGCTGCCGATTTCCGAAAAAGCTCCCTGCGATTCATGTAATCTTCTCCTCGCCCGAACATGTTCTCAGGCTAAGGTATCTGCCGCATGTCCGCAATGACATTTATCCGACATTTCAGGACATTCCCAGAGATAGCGATACTCACCTGTGTCGCGCATCGGCGCTTGCCTTACCGCCGGATGCTGATTGCGACGGGCCTAATGCTCGCCTTTGTAATGCTCGTCGGGGCACTCGATATGAAGCGGAACCGACCCAGGGGATGCGACAATTTGCCGCATCGACATCGAACGCTCGCCCCGCTAGCATAGCGATTTAGGGCTTACTACAGAAATCCTCTGGAAATTGAGCCGCGCTTTGCGAATGCGTAAAGCTTCGCGTTCAAGACCTGGGCACACGACTCGCGGCAGATCGTGCCCTTGCGAGGAAATGATGAAGCAGTTGGCTGGTTCGATCGTTGTCGTCTTGTTCGTTGGTGTCGTCGCGCGCGCTACCATCTTCGGTTCCGTCCGCGGCGTGGTGCATGATCCTCAGCACCGCCCCATTCAAGGGGCTTTTGTTACGTTGAAGGCTCAAGACTCAGACTGGAAACAGTCGCAAAACTCCGACGAAAACGGAGAATTTGATTTCAGCTCGGTGCCCATTGGGAGTTACACAGTTACGGCCACGGCGAAAGACTTCGAGCCCATGCAACAAGAGGTGATTGTGAAGTCCGACACCAGCCCGGTTCTGCACTTCGAGTTGAACGTCGCGGCCATAAAGCAGAGCGTGGCCATTCTGGAGAATCCGGCGGAGGCTCCGACCGAGAGCGTCACGCCGACAACGATGGTCGACCGTGAAGACATCCGCGAGACCCCGGGCGCCGATCGCACCAACGGTATGGAGATGATTACCGACTACGTTCCCGCAGCCTACGTAACGCACGACATGCTGCACATGCGCGGCGGCCATCAAGTCGAGTACCTCATCGACGGCGTCCCAATTCCCAACACCAATATTGCCAGCAATCTGGGCCCGCAGATCGACCCCAAGGACATCGACGAACTGGAAGTGTTCCGGGGCAGCTATGACGCCGACTACGGCGACCGCACTTACGGAATCTTTAACATCGTGCCGCGTACGGGCTTTGAGCGGAACAACGAATGCGACCTGCTCTTGAGCTTCGGGAACTTCTATCAGACCGACGATCAGATCAGTTGCGGCGGCCACATCGAGCGCTTTGCCTACTATGTCAGCGCGAACGGAAACCGCAGCAACTACGGCCTCCAGACCCCCATCGCGCAGGTCTTTCATGACGCCAATCCGGCTTGGCCGAGCGGATCCTGGATCGCGTGGAACAGCAACCAGGCAGCCTGCCGCTCCTTGAGTATGCACTGACGGAGCTTTGGCAGCGGCGCAAGGACGGCCGGCTTACACACGCAGCTTACGATGCCATTGGCGGGGTGGAAGGGGCCATCAGCAAGCGCGCGGAAGAGCAGTTCGAAAAGCTCACTGTCGCGCAGAGGGAGATCGCGATCTCCGCGCTCTCCCGCCTCGTGCGCGTGTCTTCCGCCGCCGAAGAGAGCACTGACACACGGCAGGTGGTCAGCCTGAGCGAGTTCGACGCCGACGCGCAAGCCGTGATGCGTATTCTTGCCGCCCGCGAGGCGCGCCTGGTCGTGATGGGCCGCGATGATGCCAGCGGCAAGGAAACTGTTGAGGTGGCCCACGAGGCCCTCATCCGCGGATGGGCTGCCCTGAAGCGATGGATCGACAAAGACCGTGAGTTCCTTTTCTGGCGACAGCAATTGCTCCCCTTTCTGGAAAAATGGCGAGATCTCGGCAAGGACCGCAACTCTGCTCTACTGCACGGCGTTTACCTCACGGAAGCGCGGCGCTGGTTGCGAGATCGCGGCAAGGATTTGAGTTCCGACGAGCGCCAGTTCGTCCAGGCGAGCGAAGGACCAGAGGTCAGGTCCAGATTCTGGAAACGATTCGCAGCCGCAGCCGCCGTGGCTATCGTGCTTGCCGTCGGCGCCTGGCTGTGGTGGACCCGAACCGACTCTTATCAGATCCAAAGGTCAATTGACGCTGGTGCGGAGCTCGTCGCTCATGCTGACGCGGAATCTCCGAAACCGTGGCTGTCAACCCTGGTATTGAGCGGAAGAACCCGTCAGGCGCTGGGTGAAGCTCACTCGATCGGAAATGCGAACCAGCGCGGCCTGGCGCTCTCGAGTCTGGCGCTGACTTTGGTACGGTCCGGCCATGCCGCGGAATCCTCGCAGCTTGTCCAAGAAACACAACGGACCCTCTCCCAAATGGAATCTCCCAACGACCGAGAGTCTGCGGCATGTTATGCCGCGGCGGCAATGGCGGCGGCTGGACGTGCCGAAGAGGCACTCTCCGCTGCGGCGGGATTCCAGTTTAAGGGATTCTGCGGGGCCCAGATGGCTACAGAGCTGGCGAAGACGGGCAAGCTGGATAAGCTGATAGAAGCCGCCGGTCATCGCGGCGCCCCTTTGAATGACGAGGAGGTCGTGGCCAATATCGCCAGGGTGCTCGCATCGGTCGGTCACACGGATGAGGCTTTAGCCTTGACCGAGCTGATTAAGACTCCCGCAATGAACGCGTACGCCACGGCTCAGATCGCTGCGGCGCTCGGACACGCCGGCAAGGCCGAGAAGGCCGGCGTTCTCGCCGAAGAAGCACTCCGAACATCACAGAACGTGAAGGATGAACCGAACCGCAGCTATGTCTTCAACTGGGTAGTTGTAGGGTTAACGGCAGCAGGCAAGGCGACTGAAGCTCTACGCGTCAGCGAAGACATTCGCGATCAAGTGTCGCACGATTAAGCTCTGCTTGATCTTGCGGGGAGCCTGGCCGTATCCGGCAGGATCGATGACGCCATCCTCTTGGCCCAGAAGTTGAGAAACCCGAAATCGGGACCGTTGCTTTTCGGTACCGTCGTAACTGCCTTGGGCAGGGCCGGAATGGGGAGAGAGGCGGTCGACACTTTATTGCGTCTCAAGCAAGAAGGGGCGGCCGCCGAAAACGCCCTGGGGGGATCGGTGGACCTGCCGACGGTGGTGGAGTTCGTGGCTGAAAAAAAACCGTTGGATGCCCTCACGCTCGCACGCGAAATCACTGAGCCAGGTCCAAGGAGGCGTGCTCTCGCGGCCGTGGCGGATGCACTTAAGCGGGCCGGCAACACTGACGAAGCGCGCAAGGTCGCCCTGGAAGCCTTGGCTGAGAACCGGGATGCCCGGGAACCTGGAAACGATGGTGCCCTCAGCTTACGCGCTCACGTTTTCGCCATCCTTATGGCTGCTGCGAGCAATGGTGCGATCTCCAGAGAATCCCAGAAGGCCGGCAACGAGGCGTTGGCCAGCGCTGGAATCATCGCCGATGACCGGGATAGGTCGCGTGCCTTCGCCAACGTGGCAGAGGCATTCGCCCGAGCTCATTCCTACCGCCAAGCTCGCCTGACCGCCGAACGCTGCACAAGTTCCGAAGATAAGCTCTCTTCCTTCGCCGCCATCCTGCGCGAATACACCATCCAGCACCACCCCGAGTCGGCAAAAGCATTCGCGGAGGCATCCGACCAACAGCCACTCTAGCGTGTTTTCGGGCACTCCCACGCCCTTATCAAGGGGGAACGTCTTCGTGATATGCTGCAGGCGGGAGTTCCGAGTTTCGGGCTCATAAGTGAAGCTGGCCATGCAGGGCGAGGGCGGCACACGATTTCGTTTATGGCGGCCGCAACGCATAGGTTCATATGCTTGATCTCAAACGCCACCGGGTTACAGTAGCGCTCACGATTGCATTGATCACAACTGGCGCGCTTGCATTGGAGGAGCAACTTCCGGCGGCGCGCGACGCTCGGGCATTGCTCGTCGCGCGGCTTCAAGATTCGAGCCCGAACCCCCAAACCCTATATGAAGTCCGTGCGATCCATGATCCAAACGGGACGGGAAGATTTTACATGGGTCGAGAGATCGCTCAAGTAATGGGGACGGGTGGCATTGCCTGGCTCGATCGCCCGGAGCGGGAAGACGAAGAGCATCCTGAAGCGGTGATTGACGCCATGGAGCTTCGTGGCGGAGAGGTCGTTGCGGACCTGGGCGCTGGATCGGGCTACTTCACGTTCCGACTTGCGGCAAAGGTTGGCAAGACGGGCAAAGTCCTGGCTGTTGACATTCAGGACGAGATGATCGAGACCCTCCGACGTCGCGCCAAAGCGCTGGGAGTCACCAACGTGGAGGAGGTGAAAGGGAGTGAGACCGATCCCAAACTACCTGCAAGCGGCGTCGATATGGTGCTGATGGTAGATGTCTACCACGAACTCGCCTACCCCTTTGAGGTCATGACTAAAGTCCGCGAAGCGCTGAAGCCAGGCAGGCGTGTGGTTTTCGTCGAGTATCGAAAGGAAGATCCCCGCGTCCCGATCAAAGAAGTGCACAAGATGAGCGTGGAGCAGCTGGCGAAAGAAATGAAAGTGGTTGGGCTTGCGCACGTCCGGACCGTGGAGTCGCTACCATCACAACACATCGTGATTTTCGAGAAGCTCGAATAAGGCCAGCACCGCAGTCTCCGACTTGTTCATCTCTGGCGGCAAGGGCGGGCGAACCGGCTGGTACTAGACGTGAAGCCGGCATTTCAGGCCAGATCCCGAAGGTGCCGCACTCGTGTGAGCGGCGGCGACTTGCTTTGGGGCTGGCATCTTCAGGTCCACGGGTGATCGACGTCAATGGCGGGGTGTAACCTCCGAGTGGCGGACGATACACCCGGAGGTGAACGGCGACTCTTCCCAGAACGCAGTTTCTGGCACTTCAGCTTGTAGAGAGCCAATCTGCTGCCACTCGTCCGCAGCCATCTGAGGCCGCGTCGGATGGCACCGCGCTAATGACAAGAGCTTACGGTGGCTTGCGGAGAAGGGTTTTTGGGCAAGGCCAAAAAAGCCTTGTTCCCGCAGCCATTGTGGCTCTTCCTCAGCTAGGTCTGGGGTCTTGGGAGACGCAAGAAACGGCCCCCCAGTGGTCCGCGAAAGCACCCAGTACTGAAAACTCGACTGGAGATTGAATTCAGAGCGCGCTCGGGCGTATACTGCCGTTCAGGCGAAAACTAACAACGGAAATTCTGGCCAATATTGATCCGCACCTCTGGAGGTGCCCCGTGAAAACCGCAAATAAGAATTGCTACCCGACTTACCCGGCACGAAGGAAAAGGCATCAGGCACTTTGCTTCTTGTGGGCACTCGCGCTCTGGTGCGCCCTTTGGGCTGCGGCAGCGCCGTTCATTCATGCCGCCGCCGCGGTCAATCCTTGGACGGCTCCGCATTTCTCTATTGACGCCCAGGGCCTGTACGAGGCCGCGTCCAACCTCAACCCTCCGAAAAGCGCCAACGTCGCGATTTTGGATGCTGAGGACAGTTACGTTTTCGACGCCGCCGGGCGCGCCGTCCACAACCAATACGTGGTTTTCAAGGTGCTCACTCAGGAGGGAGCCACGGATGAGCAAAATCTTGCGGCAGACTGGGAGCCCTGGCACGAGGAGCGGCCGAGCATCCGAGCACGCGTGATCTCTCCGGATTTTAGCGTGCACGAGATCGATCCCAAAACCATCTCGGATTCACCGGAACGCGAGGCCAGTCCCAACATGTACACCGACCGACGACTGACGCGTGTTCCCCTGCCGTCTATCGCTCCCGGTTCGGTCGTCGAGGAAGAAATCGTGATCAAGCAGACCGCACCCCTTTTTGTTGGAGGCATGGTTCGTCGCCACTTCTTCGGCCGGGTATCAGCTCCCATTCAGCACACTCGTCTTACCATTGAGGCGCCGTCGTCCCTCCCCTTTCGTTACGCTACGCAATTGCTTCGGGACGCGCAGCCCCAGCGCAGCGAGTCTGACGGGAGGGTCCGGGTTATTTTCGATCTCGGCCCGATGGAGGCCGTGGAGGTTTCCGAGAATTATCTTCCGAGCGACGTGCCCATAGTTCCCTCGGTCGTGTTCTCGACCGGAGCCGGCTGGGAGCAGGTGGCGGACGCTTATTCGGCCGCCGTGGACAGCCATGTGGCTGCCGATAATGAGAAGCCGCTGGTCGAAAAGTTGACGGCGGGGCTCCACTCCTCAAGCGAAAAGGAACAAGCCATCGTGCAGTACCTGGATAAGGAAGTCCGCTACACGGGAATCGAATTCGGAGAGGCGAGCAATATCCCTCATTCCTCCGCCGAGACGCTCGCCCATAAATACGGCGACTGCAAAGACAAATCCACCCTGTTGGTCGCTCTGCTGCGCGCTGCCGGCATCCCCGCCTACGTCGCGTTGCTCGATGCCGGCGACCGCATGGATGTGCCGCCCGACCTGCCGGGAATGGGGCTCTTCAATCACGCCATCGTGTACGTGCCGGGTGAACCGGATCTGTGGATTGACGCTACAGACGAATATGCGCGTCTCGGCCAGCTTCCGATCGGAGACCAAGGGCGGCTTACCCTGATCGCCCGCAGCGGAAGCAAGGCGCTGGTGCGCACGCCGGCGGCGCTATCGCGCGATAACGTGCTGACCGAGCTTCGCGAGATCAGCCTTTCTGAATACGGGCCGGCGCGCGTGGAGGAGACCTCTCAGCCGCGCGGCTTTTTCGAGTCGAACTACCGCCGCAGCTATGTCGACGAGCAGAACAAGGAGACCCGCGACAATCTCTCGAACTACATGCAGTCGATGTATCTCGCCGAAAAGCTCGACCGCTTCCATCGCTCTGACCCCGCCGACCTCTCCAAACCGTTTGAGCTGGTCCTGGAAAGCGATAAGGCAAAGCGAGGGTTCACTGATCTGGAGAGCTCCGCGGCGGTGATTCGCCTGGAGGGCTTATTCTCCTCCTTGCCGCGTGAACTACAGCGTCGCGCCGACCAGGGCCAAAAGGAAAACGATGCGGACACGACAAAGAGCAAGAAAGAACGCACCGCCGATTACCAATTGCCGGTGCCCTATGTCACCGAGTGGCAGTATAAGATTGTTCCACCGCTCGGCTTCCGACCCGCGCCTCTTCCCAAAGATGCGAACATCGCGCTGGGTCCTGCCACACTCACCGAACAATTCACCGCGGACAATGAGGGAACGGTGCGGGCGGTGATTCGATTTGATACCACTAAGCGGCGGTTCACCGTGGCCGAGGCCACGGAGTTGCGCAATAAGGTCGCGGATTCGAGCCAGAGCGAACCGCTCGTGATTGCCTTCCAGCCGGCCGCCAGAGCTCTGCTAGCCCAGGGAAAGGCTCGCGAAGCGTTCCAGGCCTTTCGCGATTTGATTGACCAGCACCCCAAGGAAAGCATCCACCATTTGCGGTATGCCAAGGCCTTGGTGGATGCTGGCATGGGCGCGGCGGGGCGCGACGAGGCCCGGCTCGCCATCAAGCTGGAACCCAAGTCGGCCCTCGCCGAAAAAACGCTCGCCGAGATCCTACAGTACGACACCGTGGGGCGCCACCTGCGTTCCGGTAGTGACTTCCGTGGATCCGCTGAGGCCTACCGCGCCGCGGCCAAACTGGATCCGGAGGATAAGTCGTCGATCGGCGACTTGGCGATTACGCTGGAGTACAACGACTGGGGCGAGCGCTATGGCGCCGGCGCCAAACTCCAGGAAGCCGTCGCTGAGTACCGCAAGCTTTCGCAGGACGATCTCGAGGGTCTTGGGCTGGAAGGTAACCTGGCGTTCGCGCTGTTCTACGCGGGACAGTTCGCGGAGGCCTGCAAGAGCGCTGAGGCCGTGAATCCCCCACCCGAGACATTGATTATCGCTTGTGAGGCTGCCACGCAGGGGAGCCCTTCCGCCCTTGCCGATGCCAACAAGCGCTTTGGCGGAGAGGCCAATTTCCATGATACGTTGAAGACAGCCGGCAGCATGTTGATGACCGCGCGCCAGTATGCTCCGGCCGCGGACCTGCTTCAGGCCGGGGCGTCCGGTGACAATGCATCCCGCACCATGGGCCTGGCTGCCTTGCTGCGAAAAGCGCGGCTCCACGAGTCGCTTCAATTTGAAAATACGCCCCGCGATGTGGTGTTGCGCATGGCGCTGTGGGCGCTCGATCCCAGCCTTACCATCGAGAAGATGAAATCCATCAGCAGCCGGAATGCGGTCCGGGTGCTTGAAAACTCGGACCCGCGAGAACTTGACGACGCCTCCAAGGCTGGGAAGTTGTTCCGGCGTGGCGTGACGCAAGAGGGCATCTCGCCGGACCCCATGCTCGATGTCATGCTCGAAATGATGGAGCCGAAGGGCGAAGGGAACGATGCCACGGGCTACCGCGAAACCTTGCAGATGCCCGGCGGGAAAACATTCGTCTTTTATTTGGTGAAGGAGGCGGGCGAATATAAGATCCTGGATACTTCGGAAAAGCCGAACGCGATCGGTTTGGAGATCCTGGACCGTGTGGCCGCTCACGACCTCGCCGCCGCTCGCACGTTACTGAACTGGGTGAGGGAAGACCAACATCTGGGATCGGGCGATGATCCGCTTTCCGGCCCGCCATTCCCCCGTTTTTGGACCCAAGGCAAGGACGCGGATGCCAACCAGATGAAGCTGGCGGCAGCCGCCATGCTGGCGCAAACCAAGCCCACCGCCAGGGTGGGCATGCCCATTTTGGAAGAGGCCCGCAAGACGGCAGCCGGGAACACGGAAAAAACGAATATCGAACTGGCGCTGCTGGCCGGATACTTCAATCTTCAGAACTACGAGAAGGCATTGGAGGTCTCCTCAGCGCTTGCCCAAGAATATCCGGAATCCAAAACCACGTTCCTCGCCCGGTTGCGTGCTCTCATGGGACTGAGCCGCGCCGACGAGGCCAACGTTCTCGCCCAGGAGCGGCTCAAGCGACTAACGAATGACCTCGAAGCCATGCGCGGCCTTGTGGACGTTGCGACTTTCCGCGGAGACGCTCGCGGTGCATACGCTCTGGGAATGAAAATCGTGGACGCCGGCAAAGCCGAGGCCCTTGACTTGAATAACTTAGCGTGGCACTCGCTATACTTCGACCGGGCAGGAGGTCCGGATCTCGACTCGGCTCTAAGAGCATCACAGTTGAGCCCGACTGAGCCTAGTCTCCTGCATACGCTCGCTTGCGTCTATGCGGCGGCAGGTAAGCCGAAGGAAGCCCGTGAAGTGCTGCTTCAGACTATGGATCTCGCCGGCCTGGACGAGCCCAACTCAATTTATTGGCTTGCCCTCGGGCTGATTGCCGAACAGTATGGGCTGCGCGAGATTGCTCTTTCGGACTACGCCAAGGTCACAAAACCCGCGGAGGAGCTGACACTTCCAGATTCGAGTTATCGTCTGGCCCAGACGCGTTCCAAAGCTCTGCGCGGCGGCGTGTAGGCCCCGATGACAAGGTGGTCACCGGTCAATCTCCAAGCAGCCGAACCCTCCGTATGGCTCCACGATGTGGCTGAGGCGCAACCGGACGGCAGCTTCCGAATGCCCCGAAAGGGATCGATCACCGTGAGGACACGCCTGACTAACTCCCACCCGTTTGAGGCCAGTTTCTTCACTCAGCCATGTTCCTACCGGGAACCAAGGCTAAAGAGCATATCTCCAATCGAGAATGGAACGGACTGATCCGCGCTGGGGTTCTGCTGCTTGATGCGCAGAACCGTCTTCAACTCTTCGACTGCTTTTTCCTTGTCCCCTAAGGCGCGGTAGGTGCCGCTTAGTGTCTGATGGGCTTCGATCATATCCGGCCAGATGGCCAGGGCAGCCTGCAAATGCTGCAAGGCTGGGGGATAATCCTTGCGGAGATAAGCGATGCGGCCGGCCAGGGATTGGATGAAGGGGTCCTTGGGATCAAGAGCCAGCGCCCGGTCGATAGCCTTCTGCGCTTGATCGGCGTCTTCCGTGTTGGCTTGGATAATTGCTGAAGCAAGATAGAAATAGGCTTGGGGATCGTCGGCGCCCAGAGCGATGGCGGTTTCAAGGACCGGTTTGGCCTCGTTTGGGCGAATGCGGATGGTCAGGATGATGCCGTGAATCTCATAGGGCAGATACCAAGTCGGCTCCTGCGTTTCGAGTTGGGCAAGGAGAGCCAATGCCTGCTCGTATTCCCGGAGCAACTCAAAACCTATGGCGCGAGTCAACAGCAGCTTGGGCTCTCCGGGAATAATCTTATCAGCGCGCCCCAGCATATCCACCATTTGTCGAGCCTGGCCGTGTTTCACCAGGAACACGGCCGCTTGAAAGTAGAGATCGGGCCGAGTCGGTGCCGCTTCAAAGCCGCGGTTTAAAGCCGCGGCGGCCTCCTCGGGCTTTCCCAATGCGTCGAGGAGCTGCGCCTGCAGCAGGAAGAAGTCACCCTTTCGCTGATCCGCCGGCACTTGCGATAGCTCATTGTTTGCAGCCTCCGGGCCCTTGGTATGGAACGCCGCGATGGCCAAGTCGAGGCGAGTGCCGGCGCGCGAAGGGTCGACGGCCAGGATCTTTTCGAAGAATCCCCGTGCGGGCCCATATTGGTCCGCGTCGAGCAGCGCCTGGGCGCAATCTTCGAGTACATCCGCGTCGGAGTTCCCGGCGAGCACCTCCTGGAACATCTCGAGAGCTACCGCTTTCTTCCCTACGGCCAGCTCCTCCTTCGCGATTCGAGCCTTCAAAGAAACATCGTCAGGATTCATTCGCAGGCGGCCCTGCAAGCTCTCGAGGTACTTGGCGCGTTGCTCAGCGGGTGGCAAGTCGAGGAAGCTGAGGAGGCCGCTCGAAGGCCGGCCCGGGCTCGCGGCCGGAGGCAGTTGTTTAAACTTCAGCTGAACCGACTGGGCTTCCTCGGGGCGATTCGCGCGCGCCAGCGCACGGCTGTAATGCACGAGGATCAGGCGATCGCCGGGCGCCAGTTCCGCTGCGCGCCCCAGGGCCTTGACGGCCTCCTGCGGCTGCCGGAGTTGCAACTCCGTCTCGCCCAGCGTGTCGAGCGCTCCCACGTTGTTTGGCTCGCGCGCGAGGACCATCCGCAGGTCTCGGAGGGCTTCCGCGTACCGGCCTGACTGGTAGCGGAGGACGGCCCGCGCGTAACGCGCCGCAAGGAGGTTGGGATCGACAGCGAGGGCGGCGTTGAAATCAGCGAGCGATTTGGCGCGATCGCGAATCGTTTCCACCACTCCCAGTTCGTAGAGGCCCCGCGCGTCGCGGGGTCTGCGGCGAACGTAAGCTTCAAGGTCACGAAGAGCCTCCTCGGTCCGGGAAGCTCGCGCCAGAGCAAACCCGCGCTCGCGCCAGGCCTGGTCATCCTGGGGCCGCAGTTTCAGATAGCGGTCGTAGGCGCCCACGGCATCGGCGTAGTAACCCAGCTTTTCGGTCAGGGTGGCCAGAAGCAGCTGGATGTCGGGCCTTTCAGGAGCGAGACCTTGGGCCTGTTCGAGCGGCGCCACCGCAAGGTCGCTCCGGCCCTGGCCGTCGTAAACTCGCGCGAGGTTGTAAAGGCAATCGGGGTCATTGGGACGCTGCCGCAGCGCCACCTGGAAAGCGTCGGCCGCGCGATCGTAGTGCTGGGCGCCCAGTGCCGCCAGGCCCAGATTGTACTGGGCGTCAAAATCCGCGGGAACAAGGCGCAATGCCGCAGTGAACGCCGCCTCAGCCTTTTCGTGCAACTGCCAGGCGGCGAACACCATTCCAGCGGAGAAGGCCACACGAGGATCATTCCGCGACTGCTCGAGCGTATGGTCCAGCAGCGATTCAGCCTCCGATCGCTCTCCCACCAACGCCAACGCCTGCGCGCGCAGGATCGAAAGGGCGGGCGTTGCTTGCCGCTCGCGCGGTAACCGGCCGAGATAACGCAGCGCCTCGGGGCCATGCTTTGCCTTAATTGCGATCTGAGCGAGCTGGAGGTTTGCGTTGGGGTCGGAAGGATTGATTCTGACTGCGGCGAGGTAGGCTTTACGCGCGCTCTCCTGATCGCCCAGGGCAAGATAGTGCGTCCCGAGATTGTTCGAAAGCGCCGCCGAGTCCGGGGAGAGCTTCACAGCCTGAGCGTAAAACTTCTCGGCTTCCGCAAACCGCTTCTGCCCGTCGAGAGCCACTCCCATCAAGCCCAGCGCGGTCGCTCCCTGCGGCTGCTCGCGCAGAATCTCCTTCAGAATGGTTTCAGCTTCCTGGTATTTCTGTTCGTTGAGGTCCGCGATCGCTTCTTGAAGGTTGCTGGAAGTAACCTGTGCGCAATACGGGTTGTTAGGGAAGAGTAAGCAGGCAGCAAGAAAGCAACACCACAGAGGGCACAGAGAACACAGAGAAAAATGAGCCTGTTCCACTCTGTGAACTCCGTGCCCTCTGTGGTGAACCTTCTTTTTCCTCGCTTGTATCACACAGCGCTACCAATACAGCTTCAGGGCCAACTGCACTTGCCGGGGCGAATTAGCCTGGCAAGTGACTTCACCAAAGCTCCCGCCATTGACTGTCGTGTTGGGTCCGCAGAATTGCGGGTGATTCAAGGCATTGAAGGACTCCAGGCGCAATTCCGCCCGCGCTCCCTCCCGCACCTTCGTCATATTGATTTCTTTGAACAGGGAAAGGGCACCTGTGCTGGTTCCGGGCACCCGCGGACTATCCAGTTCGCGCGGCGCCGTGCCGAGCGTGTAGTTGGGTGGAACCACGGCAACATCCGAAGTTTCGGTGGTCGCGCCCTGGTTCGAGAAGTACCCGCATCCCGTTCCTGAGCAGAACCATTTCGACCGCGGATTCTCCCGCAGCGGGCCCAAGAGATCCGGCCGCTGTCCGAAGCCTCCGGGGAGAGCTAGCCCGCCTTCCATGCCCAGGCCCATCGGCTGGCCGTCGTCGAAGCGCCACATGCCGTTGGTTTGCCAGCCGCCCAGCACGCCATCCACCCAGCGATTCCAGCTCCTTCCCCAATGTTTGCCCTTGCCGAAGGGAAGTTGATAGACGTAGGCAAGGTTGAACACCTGAGGAATGTCATACTGCGCGACAGAGCGTTCCAGTTTAAGCCTGTTGGGGTCGATAAGGCTGTGCGACCCGCCCAGCCAGGTGGTATTGGTTCCCACGGAGGCATCGTCAATGGTCTTGGAATTGGTGTAGTTCGCGAGCATTTGCAGCCCGTGCGAAAGGCGCTTCTCGACTCGCACCTGGAGGGCGTTATAAATGGAGTTGGCGACAGGCGGAAATTGCGCCGAAATCCCGGTGTATTGGGGATACTGGTACAAGAGCTGAAGCGCCTGAATCTGGGGATTAGAAAGCGGATACGTAGGATTGGTGATAATCCCATAAAAGGGATTATTCACGTAGCTGATAAGGTTCGAGATTTCAGTTGCACTGGCCGACTCCACCCAGGATCCCAAGTGGTTCAGCGCCCCCGCGCCCCCAAAGTAAAGGTGCGTGCCCTTGGTTCCTATGTAGTTCGCCTCGAGCAGAAAGCCTCCGGGCAACTGATACTGCAATCCGCCGTTCCAGGTTTGGGTGTAAGGAAGCGCGTTCCAGTTGCGCAGGTACTCCGAAATGCCTGTCCCGACACTGGTCATGGCGCCCAGCGAGTTACCTGTCGGGTAGACAAGGCCGCTCGGAAAGGGATTACTCAGCCGGCCCCAGGGCGTGGCGCCGTCGCCTTGATAGGTCGTGGTCCAACTGGTTACGGCATCGTACCCGTCCAGGCCGCCGGTTGAGCCTGAGGCGCCCGCCGCCACAAATTGGCTGGGGTTGTAAAAGATGCCGTAGCCGCCACGAAACACCAGATTGGAGTTAAGCCGGTAGGAGAGGCCAAGCCGGGGCGCGATGCCGTCAAAGTTGGTGTTCACGTTGTGTCGATCCGAGGGACTTGCGTAGACGAGTCCGCCCAGAACCTGTCCAACTCCTGGCACGTTCCCGAGGGGCGACGGCAAGGTCGGGTTGAACCAAGCCTGCCGATTGTGACGCTCGGTGCGTGGAAACTCCAATTCGTAGCGGGCGCCCAGGTTTAAAGTGAGTTTGTCGCTGACCCGATAGTTGTCCTGAAAGTACCAGGCGTAAGCGATATTCTGAGTAGCGATGTAAGGCGGAATCTCATACTGGCCCCAACCCGTGGTGCTGGTGCCCGTCAGCAATCCCGCCATCGCGTCTCCGCCGCCATAGTTCGGGCCTTGCGACGTGGTGTTGTAATCGAAGGTGAAATAGCCGGTGGGGGTGCCCGGTTGACCTTCATTGGTGCGATGCACACGCATTTCGGCGCCGAATTTGAACTCGTGCCGCCCTTGCATGCGGTCCAGGGCGCCGATCAGGTGGTGAGTCTCCTGCGCGTAACGAAGAATCGTCCAGGGCTGTCCGCCAATCGAATTAAGCGGCCCCGCTTGGTAGTATCCGCCGTACATCACGATCACGGGCGTTGCCTTGACTCCGGAATCCGCCATGTAACTCGGCAGTCCCAGGCCCGAGATCGGGGTGAAGCTGGGAAAGTTTGCGGCTGCGCCCGGCTGGTTAACAAACTGGCGGGCAAAACCGTAGGCCGTTGTAAGCACCGTGCTGGGGCTGAAGGTATGGACTTCGTTCAAAGCAACGGCTCTCTGCGACCAGGACGTGGGCCCCGAAGAGCAAGGGTCCATGGGATCGTCGAAGCACTCCGCGCCTCCGTTGCTGGGACTGCGCGAGTAGGAGAACCTCCCGCTCAACGAGTCGCGCTGGCCAAAACGCTGATCGATTCGCGTATCGAACTGGTCGTGGTCATTGATGCCGATCCCGTTGCTCGTCCAGTTTGCATAAGGGTTGTAGCTCGCCTGACCCACATTCAAATTGGGAAGCGGGTAGTAGGACATGATCTTCGAGGCCACGGGATCAATCAGGTTGCCGGGCCGGGCGGGGAGTTGAGCGCCGGCGGGAAGATTGGGATTTCCCGGGCTCTGATAGGTGGCCATGTTATTGAAGGGAATATAGGCTGTGCGGACAGCGCCGCCCGCATTCGCGTTGTAGACGCCTGAATAGGGATCCCAAATCTGCCCCGCGCCGTTTGGGGCATTGCACAGGCCGTTGGAATCGAATGTGCCTCCCGCATAAGTGCAAAGCTCGCCGAAGTCACCTTGGCGCTCGGCTTGACTGGGTACGCCTGCCGTGAACGCGGAACTCATGGTGCGAACCCGGTTGCCTTCGTAATCCACGAAGAAAAACATCTTGTCTTTGCGGATGGGCCCGCCCGCCGTGGCGCCAAAATCGTTGTAGCGCAAAGGCAGGAGGTTGATGCCGTAGGCGTTGTTGAACCAGTTGTTCGCATCAAAAAGCTGGTTCTGCACAAACTCGTAGGCGCTGCCGTGATACTGGTTGGATCCCGAGCGCGTCACCACGTTAATCACGGTGTTGGAACTGTAGCCAATTTCGGCGCTGAAGCTATTCTGTTGGAGCTTGAACTCCTGTACGTCATCCACAGAGGGCATATAGAGCGGAATCTGGATGGCGGTATTCTGCTCGTAGCCCGTGGCGCTCACCCCATCCACCAGCATGTCCGACGTCGCATTGCGCCCGCCATTCGATGTGAAATTGTTGGTCGTAAACAGTCCGTTGACTGAGCCGAAGGTCCAGCCCGGCGCGGGATTGACGCCCGGCGCCAGGAATGCAAGATCCGTCACGCCCCGGCCGATCAAGGGCAGATCGTTGATAAAGGTGCGATTGATCTCCTGGCCGGTTGTGGCATCCTGGGCTTGCAGCAGCGGCGGGGTGGCTTTCACTTCCACGGCTTGCATCGTTCCGCCAACTCGCAACGTGACGTCGATAGTGGCGTTCTGATTGACGTCCAGGACGATGCGGTCTTGCGTGAACTGGGCAAACCCTTTGCTCTCCACCGTCAGCTTGTAGATGCTGGGAGGCAGCGACCGCAAGAGGTAACGCCCCACCGCGCTCGTCGTGGTCTTGTAGTCGAATCCTTTCCCCGTGTCGGTCAGCGTCACTTGCGCGTCGGGAACCACCGCTCCGGATGGATCTGTGACAGCGCCCGTCAAAGAGCCGCTATACAATTGCGCGGAGGCGGGTACGCGTGCTGCCAGAACCAACAGCAAAGTCACGAACGGAGCGAACGAGATACCATTGCACATCCGTCGTGTGTCGGGGCAGAAATGGGCCGAGATTAACCTCAACATAAAAACAATCTCCTTCTGACCCAAGAATCGATTAAAGGGATGCCTAAGAACGTACCCGACGCCACCACAGTCCCGCAAGGGGAAATCCTCCCGCCCCCACCAGCAAGGCAGAAAGCTACGGTGGATGCTATGGCATCCGTTCACGAGAGTCAACCGGAATCTTCGTTTTGACTTTCCGCTCTACTCTCAACAAATAACTAGCCGCTCGTCAGAGCAATGCCCAGCCGGGTTCTCAGCGTTCAATGCCTCCGTAGCCCACGGAAGGGGCCAGTTTTGCTAGCCCTGACAACGAAAGCCCGGTCACCTGCGTGCCGATCCTTTCGTTTAACCGGCAGGTTCTCCTTCCTTTCCCAGCCCCGGAGACCGAGCGCGCCGCCCACGCGCCGCATTCACTTGGGCGAGGTGAGCGCCTTGAGGTAACGGTAATAGAACTCGACCCCCCGGTAGTAAGATTCCACTCCAAGGCGCTCGTCCTTCCCGTGCGCACGGACGTCATCCGTATCGATCGCCAAGCCGGAGATTCCGTAAGTCGGCATACCCGCCGCGTTGGTGTAGACGCCGTCGGATGCGCCGGTGGACATGGTGGGGACCACGGGCACTCCCCGCCACATCTCGGCGGCGACGCGATCAAGCGTCTGCATCACGTCAGGCCGCAGCAAAACCGGGGGTAGCGCCTTGGCGTTGGGCTCGCTGTCCAGGATCCGGCCGCTGGTAGTGACGTAGCTCACTTCGATCTTGGGATCGGCAAGGACTTTGATCAGCGTCTGCCTTACTTCTTCGCGCGAGTGTCCGGGGAGGATGCGGCAGTTGACGTTGGCCCGCGCCATCTGTGGCAAGGCGTTATTGGCGTGGCCGGCATCGAGCCGGGTGGCCACGCAGGAGGTACGCAGGGTCGCATTCCACAGCGGGTCGGCGGAGAGACGCGCGATGGCCACTTCGTCGGGCTGGCTCTTGACGATTTCGCGCATGTCGGCCGCTGTCTGGCCGCCCTCCACGCCGGCCGTACGATCGAAGAAGGCGCGCGTGACCGCGTTCAGCTCCAGGGGAAACTGATAGCGCTCCAGGCGCGCCAGCCCGTCGGCCAGATGATAGATCGCGTTATCGGGCACCGGGAGCGAGCTGTGCCCGCCGGGATTGGTCACCGTAAGCTGGTAATCGGCGTAGAGCTTTTCGGTGGCGTCCATTTCGACGATCAACGGCTTGCCCTTCACCGTATCCACGCCGCCGCCATCGGCATTGAGAACGAACTCGGCGTCGATGAGATCGCGATGGTTCTTCAGCAGCCAGTCTACGCCGTTCGATTGGCCGCCCTCCTCGTCCGCCGTGAGAGCCAGGATGAGGTCGCGATCAGGCCGGTAACCCTCGCGCTTGAAGCGGATCAGCGTGGTGACCCAAATGGCGTCGCCGCTTTTCATGTCTTGCGTGCCGCGCCCGTAGTAGTAGCCATCCCGTTCCACAAACTGGAAAGGATCTGTGGTCCAGTCCTCTCGCCGCGCTTCCACTACGTCGAGGTGGCCGATCAGCAGCACGGGCTTGTGGACGCTGGTGCCGTGAAGCCGGGCCACCATGTTCCCCTTGCGGTCGTTTGGACCCAGGACCACAACGTCGGCCGCCGGGAACCCGGCGTCACGCAGGCGGTGCGCCATGGCTTCGGCGGCGACGGTGGTGCTGCCTACCGAATCGGTGGTGTTGATCTCAATCAGTTGCTTGAAAGTGTCATGCGCTAGTTGCCGGGTTATATCGTCAGTCTGCGCGCGCGCCAAGGGCGCCAGCAGGAACGGCGCCAGGACGGCTAGGCAATGCTTCAGGTTGAGTCTTGACATGACTTCTGTGCTGCCCCCTTTCACTCGGTGTGCCAAGCGGGTCTATCAGCGAGGCGGACACCGAAGAGCTGCATGTCATCGACGGCCAAGGGAGATTCGTCGGGGTTCTGAACCGAGGCCGGCTGTTAAGCCATGTGACGGCTTCGATCCTTCGGTCGGCGGAGACAGGTTAGGGTATGCCGCAGAGTGGGTTGCGACCGAAAGCCGAGCGGCCCAATTGCACTACGCCTGCCTCAGCTCCGGCGGGCGTGGCGAAATTGGCTAATGCGGCAGGCTATGAGTCCGGTGGCGATAATCGCCCTGAGTGTTTAATTCCCCCTAACTGTATTGGAGAAGGCTATATCCTCCAACGTCGCAGTCTGCCGATCTCTCCGCGACGCGATCACTGTTCGTGTGCACTTCCGGCAGCTTCCGGTATGCAGCGATACCACGCCTCGGGATGCTTCGGCGGCTCTGCTTGAGGATCGGCCTTGGCCTCGAAAGGTCCCGGTGTGGGGAAAGCGATAGACAATACAGGATGCAGCTCGATGCAGTTCCGAGCAATCCCTGTCTGCCCGTGCGCGAAATCGAAGAAGCCAACGCCTGTAACCTCCACCTCGACATTGCCCTGGACAACCTTGAATTCCGGGTCGGGGGGTGCATTCGGAAACTGCGCGGCAAAGTCCTGGCGAGCTTTCTTGATGTCGCTCAGCTTGGGCGAGGCACAGGCTCCGCCACAGTCTGGATCGGGTATTTCGACGACCATCGTTTGGCTGGGGTACACTAGGTCTGCGATGACGATGTGGAAGTCGCGGTCAGTCTCATGCTTGTACCCTACCAGTCGCGCTCGGACCTGGAAGGTTGTTTCCTCGGTGGCATTGAGCCGTGAGGTCTCGGAGTTACCGTTGGGGGCCTTAACAGCGACCAACGCTCCTACGGTTTTCACGATGGGGCTGAAGTTTACCTTTGCCGCATCGTTGTCCGTCAGCGTCTTTACTGCCCATCGTTCCTCGCCACAGTTCGGGCCGCAGCCAGGCTCTTGCCCGAAAGCCGCCTGTCCCGTGCCCATGAACGGTATTGCTAGTAGACAAACCGCCAATATCCGCAAGTAACGAAGGCGCTTCATGGATCACCCCTGCATGAAAGGATGAGACAATCTTATCACGAGCGCTAGACAGTCTGAAGTTCTTCGTGGGATTGAAATCCAGGGGTTGCCGTTCAAACTATTGTTCTTCGCCAAAGCGGGATGATGATGTCTTCACTTCAAAAACCGGCGCTGATAGACCGCCATCGCGGCCCGTCGCTCGGTGCCTCGGTCTCTGGTCCGTGATCTTATCAGGCCGGTCGAGCCTCTCCGTTCCTCGCTTTCGCGTCTGGAGGCAAAGCAGGAAAGTGACCGGCTGGTTTTCAAAGTGCCCTCGTTACGAAACATCGACAAGACCCAGCCGTACTTTCACACTGGAAAAGTGGCCACTTTGCAAGAAGCGGTTAAGGAGATGGGCGAGTACCAACTGGGCAAGCGACTGAACGACGACGAAATCGCTTCCATCGCGACGTTGCTCAAAACGCGCACGGGCGCGATTCCGGCGGACTACATCAAGCTGCCCCCACTCCCTAAGAGCGCGGCGAAGACGCCTAAGCCCAGCAATACCTGACACCAGCCGCTGATCGTTGCGGGCTGCTGAAGCCTTGCGATCTGCGCCGTTAGGAATTTGCCCGGACGCGGCGGAGGCGAGGCAGGGCAATCAGCGTGGCGCCGTAGACGAGCAGGGAAAGGAAGAGAGCGGTCTTCCGGTCCTGGCGCAGATCGTCGGAGAGCAAGCGGTATCCGCCCAAGAGCATGAGCGGATAAACCAATTGAGCAAAGTCCCGGAAGTTAGCCTGGGTACCGATCGCCGCTAGCAGCAAGGTAACGCCCACCACCGCGAGTGTCCGCAGGGTGGCACAGTAGGGGTCGCCGGCGGCGGCTGCAAAAAGCCCGTGGTAGGCACGGGTCAAGCCCCCGGCAGCGACGCCGGCCACAAGCCAGACCAAGGCCGCGGCCATCGCCACGCGGAATGCCCGGAGCGTCCATCCCTCCTGCATGGAGCGCGAAAACCTTCTCGCCAGCCAATAACTTGCTCCAGCCACAACTGCGCCGGTCCAGAGCGCAAGCGGGATCGAATCAGGCCAGAGATCGGTTCCCAAGAGCAACCTCGCCGATTGGTGCAAGGCGCCGGAAAACAGGAGCGCCAGCAGAAGGTAGACGCCGCCGTGGACTTCCAGTGTCAACCGGATCCAGAATCCTCCCGCCCCGATGCAGGCGAGAGCCAGCAGGAACCAGGCTATGGCGGCCGCGCCGTCGCTGAGCAGAATCCTGCACCCGACAACGACCAAAAGGATTCCGAAAGTGGAATAGGTATAGAAGTTGCGGCCCTGAGAAGCTTGGCGGGCCAGCAGCTTAAATGAAATGGCGTAGCAGGCCGCTCCGCACAGGAGAGCGAATCCCGCGATGGCAACCGTGAGATGCGAACCCTCGGAGGCTAAGCGAATGGCTCCGCCGAGCCCAATTACAAAAGCCAATACACACTGTGCGGTTTCGAAGGTTGTAAAAGTGCGGTCGCGCAGGAGGGTTCGCGCCATAACGCTGGAGAGGTAGATGGCCAGCAGCGCAGCCTGCGCGGCGAACAACCCCGCAGCCGGGATGGGTGCATAGGCTTGCGGAAGGCCGCGCGGATTGGTGACCAGCCAGGTGGCCAGGAAAACTGCGAGATCGGCAGCGGCGGCGGCTAACCAGCGCTCACCCAGCCAATGGTTAAAGCAGGCGCAGGTTTCAATGGCCGCGGCGATGGCCAGGAAGGCGAAGGTGAAAGGCAGCACGTCGTAGGTTGCGACGAGCAGCGCGGCGGCGGTACCGATGCACGTCACGGTGGATATGGTGGCGACCACAAGTAGGTCTTTACGCCATGACACCGTCAGACCAATCAGGTTGAAGGCCACAAGAATTACACTGGTCTGCCACGGCGAGACTGTGTGAAAGCGCACCGTAGCCTCCCAAAGGAGCGGAGAAAGGATCAGCACCGCGGTCAAGCTGTAGAGGATGGTGGCGAGCTGGCGTCCCGCGCGGGCTCGCGCCGCCCAGAGCAGCCACGCCACGGCGTAAAGAGCTGCGACGGCAAAGGCGAGTTTGGCGGGAATGACCCCGGATTCGGCGATGGCCCGGAGAAGGTAAGCTCCGGCAAAGCCCAGCGTCGCACCCCCCAGGATAGGGAGAACGCGGCTGGTTTCAGGAAGCGGGGAGGAGGCAGTTTCTTCCTCGTCCCGTCCGGGCACGTCGTGGCGTGCCCCTACATCTTTCTCTTGACTGGGCACGTCGCGGGGCGCCCCTGCATCGCGCATCACAGGGGCATCGGGATGAACCCCCAGGGACGCTTCTAAACGAGCAACCCGGTCCGTCAGATTGCGAACCTGCTGGCGCAGGTCGTCCAGATCTGCCTGCATCATGGCAGCTCCCTTAGACTTCGCGCGCTTTTCTTTCTACATCACCTCGGTGCCCGATGCTATCTCCCGATTCCATTTTGCGAATTTTCAAGTAGAGGCCGCTGATGGCAAGTACAATGGCGATAAGGGCCAGTCCCAGACCCTTGCGTCGATAATCTCTTTCGCGAAGCGCCGCCACACCGGCCTGGTAAGATTTTGCGGCGATTTCGACTCCCGAATCGGTAAGTTTTCCAACCGCTGCCGCGTCGAAAGTATGAACGTCGACGCGGGCTTTTACCAAATCTTCATGTGCGCCTGCCAGTTCCACCTTGGGCCCCGAGACCTCCATTCCGGCGCGTTCCGCGACATTCAGCACTTCCGCCGCACGCGTGAGCGAGGAGTCGAGATGAGTGAGATCTGCCAACATGGCTCGCGCAGCGCCGTAGCCCTTATCGCCCGGCGTATGACAAGTGGTGCACACCGACTGTGGCCCCGTACCCACCCAGGCGTCCGTAGGCTGGACGATTTCGTGGTTAGAATGGCACTGCACACATCCCGGCAATCCCATTTTTGCGAAGGCGGCTTGGTGGGGGCTCTTATCGAAGAGTTGCTCGTTCATCACGTGGCAGGTGCCACATACGTTAGCGACCGAGCTGACCCCGGGAGGAGCGGCTCCGTGGTTGCCGTGGCAGGTCGAACAGGTGGGCGCTGAAGTGTCCCCACCCGCCAGCGTCTGGGCATGCACGCTCTTCTCGTAAAGCGCGAACTGATTGGTGGGAATGTTAAAGCCTTTCATATAGGCGGCGTCGGCGTGGCAGCGGGCGCAGGTGCTGGCCACGTTCGTCGGGTAGACAGGCGCCCGCGTATCGGAAACGGCGAGAATGTTGTGCACGCCGTGGCAGTCGACGCAGGCCGCCACCTTGGTGTCGCCCTGCTTCAACCGCTTCCCATGCACGCTGGTCAAATACTCACTCAGTTGATCCACGCGCATTTGAGGATTGAAGCGATGCATATAGGTGGCATCAGAGTGGCAGCGGGCGCAGAACTCCGGGATCAGGTTCTTTTTGGGAGCGCCGCGGAAGCCTTTGGCACGGCTCATGGCGTTCATCGAGTCGTCGGAGGGATCGCCACCATGGCAATCCGCACACCTCAGGCCGGCTTGATGATGGACATCGACCTCGAACTGCGAGGCTGGCTTGGCGAGATCCCCCCCGAGCGCCGCGTGGCAGGTGATGCAGGTGTCTTTGGGTGGAGCGGCAACGGCAGCTCGCAGCGACAAGAATAGCAAGGCGACAAATATGATGGATTTCTTCATAGCGCTCTACCGCAAAGCCAACGCCGACAGCACAATGATGTACCCGATCACAAAGACCCCCAGTCCGGAGAAAACGCGCGTCAGGCGGCCAAACCCGATCCTGCGGTCCAGGAAGGGCACCATAATCCAAACCACTGCGGCCACGGTGAAGCCCAATATCCCGGCAAACTCGCCTTCCAGGAAGAGGATTCTGGCAGGAAGATACTTCAGGGTTTGAAACATGAAAAGAAAATACCATTCCGGCCGGATTCCCGCCGGTGCGGCAGCGAACGCGTCGGCCTTGGTACCCAGTTCCCAGGGGAAAATCGCGGCGAGTCCCCCCAGCACTCCCAGCGCGGCGTACCAGCCGATCATGTCGCGCAACACGAAATTGGGGAAAAAGGGCATGTTACGCAGGGAGGTGCGTCCCTGGGCCACGGCGCGCTCGACGCTGGGCGGAACACTCATTCCCAACTTCTGTACGAGGAATAAATGGATAGCGAGCAATAGCGTGGCGAGTCCTGGCAACACGGCAATGTGGAATCCGAAGAATCGCGTCAGGGTCGCTCCGGTGACTTCCTGTCCGCCGCGCAGGAAAACCAGAAGCCATTTTCCAATACCGGGAACCGAACCCGCCATTTCAGTTCCCACTTTGGTGGCAAAAAAGGCTAGGGTGTTCCAGGGCAGGAGATAACCGCTGAAGCCAAAACCCAGAACGATGAAAAACAGCAGCATGCCGCTGATCCAAGTGAGTTCTCGCGGCTTTCGATAAGCTTTGAGGAAATAAACACTGAACATGTGCAAGAAAGCGGTGAAAATCATCAAGTTTGCCGACCAACTGTGGACGGAGCGGATGAGCCAGCCAAAGCGCACCTGGGTCATGATGAATTGCACGCTTTCGAAAGCATCGTTGGGGGTGGGCCGATAATAAAGCAACAGCAGGATGCCGGTGAGGATCTGGATGATGAAGAGGAACAGGGTCATACCACCCAAGTAGTACCAAAGGATGTGGCGAGTCACCGGAACGGTCTTATGGCGTAAGAACTCCTCCACACTCCCGGCACCGAACCTTTCGTCCAGCCAGTTCAGAGTTTTACGGTAGAGAGTAGCCATAATCAAGCGGCGCGGGTCACCACCACGTCGTCTCCTTGAATGTGAACTTCATACGTCGCGAGCGGACGCGGCGGCGGACCGCTTACATTGCGTCCCTCGAGATTGTAGAGCCCATTGTGACAAGCGCACCAGATTTCTCGCAGGTCAGAACGATACTGGACCGTGCAACTCAAGTGCGTGCACACCGCCGAAAAAGCCCGGTAGCTGCCGTCCGCCAGATGAACCAACAGAGCGGGCCGGGAACCGAACCTGAAGATCTTTCCGCTGTTGTTCTTGAGTTCACCCACCTTCGCCGCCACCACAAAATTGCTGGCCGACTCTGCCACGGGCGGGGGAATGATGTAGCGCAGGGCAGGATAAATGAAGGAAATAATCGAAGCTGCGACACCACTGCCTAGAAGCAGATTAATCCAGCGCCGGCGGGATTGCACACTATCACGCGATGTAAGACCGGGCGTTTCCAAAAGCGCGTTCTCCTCTCAAACTGTCGTTCCTGGGCTAAAACTCGAACTGGCTCCTACTTGTTCTCCGGCGCTTTGTACCCTTTCAGAGAGTGGTCGTGCTCCTTATAGTATTTGCCGGCGTCGTTCAACTCTTTGGACCCCATCTTTACGTGGCAGAATGTGCATGCCTTGCCTTCCTTCTTGGCGTATTCTGGCTTGGCTGTCACCCAGGTTGCCAGGCAGCCAAGAATGATGGATATCGCGATCAGAGTCTTAGTCAGCTTCATTAGTATTCTCCTTGAAGTTTGGTAACTTCTACGGCACCAGACGCGCGAGTTCCAGAAACTTCACTTTCTGCTGCGCCTCGGTGGTGACTCGAGGCGAGTAATAAAAGCGAAGGCCGGCCTTCACTCGCGCCTCACTTCCCTGTGGTAACCCGGACTGCAGCGGGAAACTAATGAGTCCTGGGGTTACTGTCGTGATTACAGCACACACGGCCAAGAGAATTGTCAGCCCCGCAAGTAAGACCAGCGCAGGACGAACCAAGTGCCCGGCATTCTGGAATAATCGACTCGAGGGCAACCCCGATCCGAGAGCGTATTTTTGTCCACGTTCGCGGTCGGCTAACAGCCTTCCACGAGAGAACTACCTGACCACATGGCAAGATTGGGACCAAAAGTTACTCTGGACAAAAGGACCGTTCATGGGGGATCGTTGTGCAAAGTTAAACACTTTGAGGGGGGTCGTGGCGACTTTTTTGAGGAAATTCCCCCACCCTTGGGTAAAGTCCTGCAGTTCACCCAAGGGAAACATATATCCAGTCCAACCTGCTTCGCAAGTTGAGCCTGCGTCCAGCCTCGCTTTCGCCTTAGCTTGCGCAACCTTCGTCCAAATCTCACTCGAATGTCTTCAGCCATGACAAGACATGCTCGCGGTCTTCGCCGAGTTCGAAAGAGAGATTCTGCGGGAACGAGTCCGGGCGGGCTTGGCGCACGCCCGTCAGAATGGCCAACGCCGGGGCGGACGGCGATTCGTCAGACAGCGTCTGACGAATTGGCCAAGCCAGGAAGAACTCCCGCATTTGCTGGAGACATGATACTGCCTTCCAGGATTTCGAGCTTGACCTCCCTGGAGGAGCTTCAGTGGTGCATTCTGGGTTGGTCCTCGAGAACGACAGATTTTCTTTTTGGGTGTAAAGTGGAACGGTTTAAAATGCAAGACGGCGGTCAGGCCACAATTCAAGCAATCGGGTCTCCACATGAAACTCACCGACCTTCGCGGAATTCTTCAATACGTCCCACAATTTCGGGACAAGACCTTCGTTATTGCCGTAGACGGCGACATCGTCACGGACGAAAACTTCGCGAACATCCTTTTGGACGTTGCTGTGTTGCGCTCCCTGAACATCCGCGTGGTGCTCGCGCATGGGGTGGCAGCGCAGATTAAGGCCGCCGCTGAGAAACAGGGTATGCAAGCCTCCGACTTGGATGGCACGGGCGTGACCGATGCTCCGACACTGCAGTTGGCCCTAAACGCCGCAAACCGTCTCACGCACGAGATTCTGGAAGGCCTGTCAGCCCAAGACTTGCGCGCCGCCTGCACCAATGCCATCATCGCCCACCCTCTGGGGATCATCCAGGGTGTCGACCACCTTTTCACCGGCAAGGTGCAACGCGTCGATACAGAGCTTCTCCAGACTTTGTTGGATCGGGGAATCATTCCTGTCCTTCCGCCCCTTGGCTTCGATGGCGACGGCAAGACTTACAGGACGAACTCCGACAGCGTCGCCGTTGCTGTGGCGGAGAGTTTAAAGGCCATAAAGCTGATTTATCTCACTGCGCAGGATGGGCTGCGGCACAGCGATCAACTGATTCGCAAAATGCTGGTGGCGGACCTGCAAAAACTCATACAAGTCGCGCCGGGCGGATTCGCGCCGGGATTGCTTTCGAAGGCCCAGCATGCGGCTGCCGCGTGCTCGGCGGGAGTGGAGCGCGTCCACATTGCCAGCGGCCGGGAGGACGAAGGACTGCTGGCCGAAGTGTTCTCCAACGAGGGCATTGGCACGCTCATTTACGCAAACGAATACGAGCAGATCCGGCCTGCCAAGAAGAAAGACATCCGGGCCATCCAGAGGCTGACTAAGAAGGCGGTGGAAGCGGAAGAACTTATCCGGCGAACGCGTGTCGAAATGGAGAAGAACTTGGGGGACTACTTTATCTTTGAAATCGACAAGAACCCCGTTGGCTGCGTGGCTCTGCACATATATCCCGAGCAAAAGCAGGGCGAACTCGCCAGCCTTTTTGTGAGTCCCGCACATGAAAACCAGGGCATCGGCCGAAAGCTGATTCAATTCATCGAAAATAAAGCACGCGAAGCCGGGTTGAATGAACTGATCGTACTCTCGACGCAGGCGTTTACTTACTTCCAGTCGAAGGGCGGCTTTAGGGAAGGCAATTCGGATAATCTCCCGCCGGTCCGGCGGGCAAAATACGATCAAAGCGGGAGGAATTCGAAGATTCTGGTGAAGCCGTTGAAAGCTGATGGCTAGTCGCAGTTTCGCCGAGCGGGTGTCCACGGGCTTGTGGCCCTCTAACGAAGGCAAACCACCGGTATTTTCCCTGTCAAGGATCTCTGGCAGTTGAGTTCCAGGTATATAATCAGCTTCAAAGGCAGCGAATCTTGCCACGGGAGGTCGCATGAGCTGGCGCGAGGTTACCGTCGGTGCAGCCGTATGGCTGTGCCTGATGCGGCCTGTCGCCCCCGGACAAGCGCCCGGGCCTCTTGCTGAACCACCTACGCCGCAAACAACGGCCCAGCCGCCGGATGAGAACACCCCGCGCGAACTGGTCTATCCCTACTACTCGTTGCGCGAGGGTGCCCAATCGGTGCTCAGTATGATGGACCGTGCGCCGCGGCCCGTGGAGTTTACGGTTGCCATCCACAGTCAATCGGGGCGCACGGTCGTGTCGCCGCTCAAGACCATTCAACCCGCCGAGGAAGTGGATATTGATGTCAAGCAGCTCCTAAACGATCTGAACGTGGACTGGCACGGCGAGTTCATTGAGGGGACGCTATCCATCCTTTTTAAGGGGAAGGGCAATCCGCTGGGTGGGCGCATGAGCGTCGAAGGGCCACAAGAGCACTGGAACATCGGGCCGGTGTGGAGTTCGGGCGAGTATGGCCAAAACATGGTCCCTACGGAATTTGACACGCTCTGGTGGGACCTCGGCGGCACACGCGATCTGACGTTGCGCGTGAGCAACATTACTCCAAAAGCGCTGCAGGCTGACCTCCGCCTGCAATTCGCCGGGAAGCAATACAAGCTGGCCCTGTTGGAGTTTGGTCCTCACCAGATGAAGACGCTTTCAGTTACTGAACTGCTGAATGGGATGAATCTGAGCGCTTACCAGGCACCCATGGGAGGGCTGAGCATCATCCCGCGTGGGACGCCGAATTCGCTCATCGCGCAAGGGTACATTACCGACGCGGAGGTGGGCCGGCAGACCGCGGTGCAGTTCCCTCTGCCTCAGTTGCAGATGGCGAGCGCCCTGCACGCAACCGGGATACCCATAGGGCCGCCCAGCGCCGATTCACCGTTCGCGGGTACCAAGAACGCCAACTACACTCCTCACCTCTATCTGCGCAATCTGCTTGATTCCGAACAGACTGTCACACTGACGGTCGAGTTTCCGGGCGACGAAGGTCCCCGCCTCGTTCCGCTCCCACCCTTCAAGCTGCCCGGATTCACCACGCAGGATATTCGTCTGGATTCCTACTACAATGATCTTCCCTTGCCCTTACCGTACTGTGCGTTGCGCGCGCAGTACAATGGGCCCCGGGGCACGGTCATTGGTCAACTCACCGCGATCAATGAAAACACTGGCGAGGTGAATCAGATCCCGCTCGATAATGAAGGAAACGGTTACGCGGGATCGCTCGCTTCGTATTGGAGTTTTACTGACACGACAGACTTCGTCGTGTTTC
>Ga0326727_10001246_pt1 | contig 96601 bp, 74 predicted proteins | sample MB2enrmetagenome_FD_207643 | JGI IMG/M metagenome (GOLD analysis project Ga0326727, IMG submission 207643) | Lab enriched peat soil microbial communities from McLean, Ithaca, NY, United States - MB29MY | ecosystem: Environmental > Terrestrial > Soil > Wetlands > Peat | place: USA: New York... | reverse complement strand
GGGCTCCCCCCGAGCCTACCTGTAACTGAGCCGATCTCCGTGCCCGCGCCCGGGCAGGTGCCCCCTACGAGCCCACTGGTAATTGGGCCGACTTCCGTGCCCGCGCCCGGACAAGTGTCCCCTACGAGCCCGCCTGTAACTGGGCCGGCCTCCGGGCAAGCGACCGTGCCCGCGCCCGGTGTTAGCTTGGCGCCCTCTGCACTCAGCTTTTCAGCTCAACTCGTGGGAACTCGCAGCAGCACCCAGACCGTCACGCTGGCCAACATGGGCAGCGGCACGCTCACCCTCACCGCCATCGCTACGAGCGCCAACTTCGGCCAGACCAACAACTGCGGGGGCAGTGTCGCGCCCAGGGGCTCATGCACGATCAACGTGACCTTCTTGCCGATGGCGACCGGCGCGCTCGCTGGAACCCTGACCATCACCGGCAGCAGCCATGGGGTGGCAGGCAGCACGCAGACAGTGACTTTGAGCGGAACCGGGGTCGAGTCTGTTGTGCGTTAAGGGCATATCGTCTGTCCACCGCCGGGAGTGTCTCAGTTTGAATTTGTAGCGGCGAGTTTACCTCGCCATTTGGTCCGTCAGCTGACGGATAAAGCCGCCTCTACATCAAACTGAGACACTGCTCCACAGCTTGGATACTTGACATTCACCTTTGTGCGAAGATAGATTTACTCCATTCATTCCAGTTCCCGACGCAGTGGAGGTAGCTTATGCTCGGGTGCCTCGGCGTATCCTTTCAGCACCACATTGCGATTAGGCGCATTGTGCTCTGCCGCGGATGTATCGGCCTCTTTGTTTTCGCCATCGCGGGGTTTGGTCTCCTTCCAAGGACGCAAGCCGCGCAGAATAATCTCCTTGACCGTCCGGTTAGTGCCGGGCTGGTCACTCTCCGGGGCAACACGCGCCCGGAAGCCAACGCCAGGAACGATCGCGGGCGAGTCTCCGATGACCTGGTCCTCAACCACATGATGGTCCAGTTGCGCCGGTCGCCCGAGCGGGAACAAGCACTTCAACAATTCATCAGTGCGATTCACGACCCCACGTCGCCGCTCTTTCATCAATGGATCACGGCGGAGGAATTCGGGCAGAGGTTCGGCGTCCCGGAGGCTGAGGTGGCCAAGGTGACGGATTGGCTCGAGTCGCAGGGGTTCACGGTCAACCTGGTCTATCCCAACCAAATGGTTATCGATTTCACCGGCACGGCGGGCCAGATCCGCCAAGCCTTCCACACGGAGATCCATAACTTGATGGTGAAAGGCCAAGCCCATATCGCCAATATGAGCGACCCACAGATTCCGGCGGAGCTGGCTGCCACGGTGGCGGGCGTGGTTTCCCTGAATGACTTCCGGCTTCGCCCGATGTTCCGTCCGCACGCTAATTCGCGCGCTGGTTCGCGCCCCGATTACACTTTCACTTTCCCTTGCGGCCGGACGAACCCTTGCACCGATTTCGCAGTTGTGCCGGCGGACTTGTGGACGATCTACAACTTCACCCCTACCTTTACGGCGGGGTTTTCGGGCCAGGGCCAGACGATCGTGGTGCTCGAGGATAGCGACCTTTACACCACGACCGACTGGAATACTTTCCGCTCCACCCTGGGCCTTTCGGGGTATAGTGGCACCCTGACCACCGTCCACCCGAACAGTGGCAATAACTGCGCTGATCCGGGTGTCAACCCTAATGGTAATGGTGACGATGCGGAGGCAGCCGTCGATGTGGAATGGGCGAGCGCGGCGGCTCCCAGTGCGGCCATCGTGCTGGCGTCCTGCTTGGACACTACAACCAACACCGGCCAATTCATTGCCCTCCAGAACCTTCTCGCCAGCGGCACGCCGCCCGCGATCATCAGCCTTAGTTACGGCGCGTCCGAGTCAGACCTGGGCGCTGCTTCGAACGCGTATATTAACTCGCTCTACCAGCAGGCGGTGACGGCGGGTGTCTCCGTCTTCGTTTCCGCCGGTGACGAAGGCGCGGCCTCTTCGGACGCCGACCAAGGAGACACCGAATACACCGAATATGGAATCACCATCAGTGGGCTCGCCTCCACACCCTACAACGTGGCCGTGGGCGGGACCGACTTTGCCGATATTTACGAAAACCCGAATAGCATTTTGAATGGAAGCTCCACTTATTGGAGCACTACCAATGCCTCCAACTACGGGTCGGCCAAATCGTACATTCCTGAGACTCCCTGGAACGACTCCTGCGCCAGTGTGCTGATTGCCGATTACATTGGAGTCTTGCCTGCCTATAACCTTTGTAACACCTCGCCGTACAACCAACCGTATTCGCAATCGGATCCGAATGGTTTATTGACCACGGGCGCCGGTGGCGGCGGCCCCAGCGCTTGCGCCACCGGCGCGCCGGATATCCAGGGCCTGGTGGGCGGCACCTGCGCGGGATATGCCAAACCCTCGTGGCAGTCCGGTTTTATCAGCAACCCGAACGATGGCGTGCGGGACATTCCCGATGTTTCGATCTTCGCTTCCGACGGATCTTTCTGGGGGCACTACTACGTGATTTGCTTTACCGACCAGACCAACGGAGGCACGCCGAGTTGCACCCAGACCATTTCCGAGAACGGCACCCCAGTCAATTTCGCCATCCCCGACAATTGGGCGGGGGGAGGCGGGACGTCGTTTGCCGCGCCCGTCTGGGCAGGTATTCAGGCGCTTATCAATCAGGCTTCCGGGAGCCGGTGGGGTAACCCGAATCCCTCCTATTACGCACTCGCCGCGACGGAGTACGGCTCCGGTGGGAGCCCTACTTGTAACAGCGCCGCGCTACTTACTAACCTGGCAACCAACTGCATCTTCTACGACGTGACCACGATCCCACTTCTGTACGCAGGTAAGGGCAGCACGGGAGGCGATACCGACCTGCCTTGCTATGGGATGAATTGCTATGACCCCTTGGGCACTAGTGCCTATGGAGTGCTTTCCACGGTCTCCCAGAGCCTGACCTTGGCGTACGTCACCAGCCTGGGAAGCGGATATACGAGCGCTCCTGCCTGCACCCTGAGCGGAGGCGGCGGATCAGGGGCGGCATGTAGCGGCAGCTTCAACGGCGTGGTGACCTCGCTTAACCTTACGAACGGCGGTTCAGGTTACACGTCAGTGCCATCCTGCACCATTAGCGCCCCACCAACAGGAACGACTGCGACCTGTGTGGCGGACATATACGTTGTGGGCCCGATTGTCGGTGTGACTCTCACCAACTTCGGAAGTGGCTACACCTCCACCCCCGCTTGCACCATCAGCGGAGGCGGCGGGTCAGGCGCCACCTGCACGGCGACCGAAGGGCTAGGAATCGGCGTCACCCTTACCGCCGCGGGCAGCGGCTACACCACCCTGCCCCACTGCTTTCTCAGTGGAGGCGGGGCAACAACGGCCGGAACGTGTGCTGCCCTGGCGGTTAACACCAGTGGCGGCTATATACCGTCGTTCGTCGCCTCGACGGGATGGGACTTCGCCACGGGAATCGGCACGGTCAATGTCTCGAACCTGATCTCCAAATCTATTCCGGTGACGGTGTCCCCTCTCAGCCTCACGTTTGGCAATCAAACGCAGGGGACGACCAGCTCGGCCGACACGGTGACGGTGACCAATAACGGCAGCGAGTCTTTGATCTTCACGAGCATTGGGGTGACGGGAGACTTTGCGACAGCCAGCGGCACTACCTGTAACACGAGTACTCCGGTTGCCGCCAACGGTGGCAGTTGCGTGATTAATGTGACGTTCACGCCCACCGTCACGGGCAGCCGCTCGGGTAGCCTCACGCTCACTGACAACGCCAGCACCAGCCCCCAAACGGTCAGTTTGAGCGGCACCGGCACGACGGCCGCGAGCCTGAGCACCACGAATGTGACCTTCCCCAATCAACCGGTGGGGATGATCAGCGCGGCCAGCCCCGTGACGGTGACCAACAACGGCCCGGGATCTTTGACCTTCACGGGCATTGCGGTGACAGCGGGGACAGCGAACTTTGCGATAGCGACCAGCGGCACGACGTGTAGCACCAGTACGCCGGTTGCCAACGGCAGCAATTGTGCGATTAATGTGACGTTCACGCCCACAGCCCCCGGCGCGCTAACCGGCACGCTGACCATAACGGGCAATTTTACCACCAGCCCGCAGGCGGTGAGCCTGAGCGGAACCGGCACCGCCCCTAGCGTCGGCCTGAACCCCACGAGTGTGACCTTTAACAGTCAACCGGTGTCGACGACCAGCGCGGCCAGCACCGTAACAGTGACCAACAACGGCACGGCCAGCCTCACTTTCTCCAATGTCGCCATTGGCGGCACGAATCCCAGCGACTTTGCCGTAGCCGGCAGTACGACCTGTAGCACCAGTACGCCGGTTGCCGCCAGCGGCGGCAACTGCGTGATTAATGTGACGTTTACGCCCACGGCCACGGGCACCCGCTCGGCTAGCCTCACGCTCACTGACAACGCCAGCCCCAGCACGCAGACGGTGACCTTGAGCGGCACCGGCACCACCCCCAGCGTCGGCCTGAGCCCCACGAGTGTGACCTTTGCCAATCAACTGGTGGGGACCACCAGCGCCGCCAGCACCGTGACAGTGACCAACAACGCCGTGACGTCGCTGGCCTTCACGAACATTGCCGCGACGGGGGACTTTGCGGTAGCCAGCGGCACCACCTGTAGCACCAATACGCCGGTTGCTCTCGGCAGCACTTGCGTAATTAATGTGACTTTCACGCCCTCGGCCCCGGGCAGCCGCTCGGGCAACCTCACGCTCGCGGACAACGCCACCGGCAGTCCTCAAACGGTGGGTTTGAGCGGAACCGGGACGGCGCCCGTTGTGGGCTTGTCCGCCACGAGTTTAAGTTTCGGCAATCAGCCCACGAGCACGACGAGCGCGGCCCAGACGGTGACCGTCACCAACACCGGAACGGCTAACCTCAGCATCTCGAAGGCCGCGATAGGCGGCACGAATTCCGGCGACTTTGCCAAGAGCGCCGACACCTGCTCGGGAGCCACGCTCACGACCAGCGGCGCCTCCAGCACCTGCACGGTCAGTGTGACGTTCACGCCGTCCGCGGCGGGGAGCCGCAGCGCCTCACTGATTTTCACCGACAACAACAACGACGTGTCGGGCAGCACTCAGACGGTGACTTTGAGCGGAACTGGGACAGGGCTCGCGCTGAGCTTGTCGCCCTCTTCACTCACCTTCCCGGCCGAAATCGTAGGAACCAGCAGCAGCGCCCAGACCGTCACGCTGACCAACACGGGCACTGCCTCGCTGACGATCTCCAGCATCGGAGCCGGCGGGGATTTCTCCCAGACCAACACCTGCGGGACCACCGTGAGCGTAAGCGCTAACTGCACAATTTCGGTGACTTTCAAGCCGACAGCGGCTGGGACATGGACCGGGACCCTCAGCATTTCCGACAATGCTCCCGGCAGCCCGCAAACTGTGGCACTCAGCGGAACGGGTTTGGTTTTCACGGTTGGGCCGCACCCTCCGACTGTTCCGCGTCGGCTACCATCGTTCCCGGTCCCGGGCCAACCTACTGCTCCGGTTCTTCCAATTCGGCCAGCGTCGCTCCCGGTCCCAGGGCGACCTTCAATGCCTCCAATAGTCCCGCTGCCGGTGCCCCCGCCCGGAACCGGGACAGAGCCCGTTGTGCGCTCTCCGGGTCCTATCGTTCTTCCCCTCGAGGCACCGTCGCTCCCGGCTCCGGAGCAACCTGCACCGCCTCCCCCAGTTCCGCCAACGCGGAACTTGGGCGAAACCGGGAAAGAGCAGGTTGTGACCTGGCTGGGCCTTGCCGTTCTTCCCCTATGGCCACCGGCGCATCAGCTCCTGCTCAAGCCTCTACCTTTGCTCTGAATGTGGGAGGTCATGGAGGAGTCAGACGGTGACCTTCGCCGCTAGCTAACTCCACTTCCCCGCTGGCTGACCATTAACGTTACCTTCAAGCCTGCGACTACCGGCACGCGCCGCGACACGCTGACGATTATCGGCGATAAACCTGTAGCAGGCAGCACGCAGACAGTGCGTTTGAGCGGTACCGGAGCGCCGGTTGCCAAAGGGCAGGGGCCGGTCGCTCCGCCCCGGTCAACGTCGCATTCCACCCTCTCGCCGCATTCTCCTGCGACGTGAAACCTCATTGCCGATGATGTTGATCCCCGCATTGGTCGCTTGACAAGCCCTTCGTAGGGGGTATAGGTGATTCCGTTCATCCCAGATTCGCTGCAGGTGAACCTAGGGGGTGCGATGTTAGCCCGATTTCACTCCCGCGCGATACACCACAGCCGGCAGTCCACCCGCGCACACCGTATGTGGAAACGGGGATGGCCGGACCTGTGCTTCCTCAGTTTTATCTGCTCGCAATCTCATGCAAATCCACTGCGACTTTGTCCACCGGCGTTCGAGCCCCTGGGATGTTCAACTCTCTCTGAAGGCCTGTAAGGGTACGTGGGCCTGGTAGCTTTTCATGACGAGCCGAGAGGCGCTGCGACGGAAGAGCCGAACGCCGGTCGAGGAAGAGTAGAGCGAAGCTCGTGCGGAATCCGCGGTCCCGCACCTGCGTCTTGGTGCGGTTTAATGCCACGGCGCGAGGGCCTGGACCTTGGCTTCAGGGCTCCTCATCCTCAGCGGCACACTTCAGCAGATAGAGTCAGAGGAATAAGCAGAAAGTCGGAGGATAAGCCAATGAAGCATCGATTCACTGTTCATCGGTCGCCATTTCAGAATGCACTTCATAGCTTTGCAGGTGCTTTTGCTACGGCGCAAAGCGCCGGACTGATGGCCGCGCTCTGGCTCGCGGTGCTCGGTTTGGGAATCCTTTGTTCGAAGGCGGACGCGCAGACAGGGATGTGGGCATGGATGGACGGGAGCGAGACGCCAAATCAGTCCCCAGTGTACGGTACGGTGGGTGTTCCTGCTCCCGGGAACGATCCTGGAGGCCGGACCGATTCGAGCGTTTGGACCGATAGGAACGGCAATCTGTGGCTTTTGGGAGGCAGCGTGGGCCCGAGTATCTACAACGATATCTGGAACTTCAACCCTAGCACGCTCGAGTGGACATGCATCAACGCCGGCCAGCCTCCAGAGTACGGCGATATGGGCGTTCCTGCTGCGGGCAACTATCCTCCGGCCCGAATGGGGGCGGCAACCTGGACCGATAGCAGCGGCAACTTCTGGCTCTTCGGCGGGGAACTCCCCAACACTTCAAATATACTCAACGACCTTTGGGAGTTCGATCCTTCCACCCTCGAATGGACATGGATGGGCGGAAGCAACACCAACACGCTAACGTGCTACCCCGTTGGCGGCTGTGGTGCGCCAGGAGTGTATGGCACGTTGGGGGTTGCTGCGCCCGGTAACGTTGCTGGAAGCCGGGCGTTTGCGACCACCTGGACCGATACCAGCGGCAATTTCTGGCTCTTCGGTGGGGAACATGGCTGGGATTCGATCGGTCCCGGAGTGTTTCTAAATGATTTTTGGGAGTTCAATCCTTCCACGCTTGAATGGACGTGGATGGGCGGAAGTAGCACGTTTACATTGTACCCGAGCGGAACATACAGCGGTCCTCCTGCGGTGTACGGCACGTTGGGTGTTTTTGCCCCCGGCAACATTCCCGGTGGGCGGTGTTGCGCCGCGGGCTGGAGGGACAACAGCGGGAATTTGTGGCTCTTTGCGGCGTTGGGCGTTTACCCAGACTCCGGTGGGTCCTACGACTATAACAGCGAACTCTGGGAGTTCAATCCTTCCATCCGCGAGTGGGCCTGGATGGGGGGAAGCGACACGCGATACCAGCCCGGAGTGTACGGCACGCTGGGCGTCCCTGCTGCCGGAAACTTTCCTGGCCCCCGAGACGGTGCGATCAATTGGACGGACAGCAGCGGCAATTTCTGGCTTTTTGGGGGATCGGCTCTGACGCGGATGAAAACCTCGGCTCCCTCAACGATTTTTGGGAGTTCATTCCATCCTCCCAGGTATGGGCATGGATGGGGGGAAGCAGCACGTGTTGCCAGCCGGGCGTGTACGGAACGTTCCGGACTCCTGCTGCCGGAAACATCCCCGGAAACCGAATCGGCAATGTGGGCTGGACCGATCAGAGCGGCAACTTGTGGCTTTTTGGCGGCTTAGGGGCAACTACCTCCCCTCGTGAGTCGGGGTATCTTAACGACCTTTGGGTGTATATTGCCGGGCCCAGCTTACCAGCAGCTCAGCCCACGTTCAGTGTGGCGCCAAGCAGCTACGATACGCCGCAAACGGTGACGATCTCCGATGCGACCCCTGGGGCCACGATCTACTACACGACCAATGGGACGACCCCCACGACGAGTTCGACCCGGTACACCGGTCCGGTTACGGTTAGTTGCAGCGAAACGATCGAAGCGATTGCGACGGCGAGCGGCTATTCCACCAGCGCCGTGGCGACTGCCACGTACACCATCAACTTGCCTTTGGCGGCGACGCCAACATTTTCACCCCCGGGCGGAACCTACACGTCGGCGCAGACTGTGACCATCTCCGACGCCACGGCCGGGGCCACGATCTACTACACGACCAATGGAACGACCCCGACGACGGACTCAGCCCCGTACACCGGCGCGATTACGGTCAGCACCACCGCAACGCTTGCGGCGTCGCCACCGCCAGCGGCTATGCCACCAGCGGCGTGGCCACTGCCACCTACACCCTCATGCTGCCCCTGGCGAGCTTGTCTTCCTCTTTACTCACTTTCTCAGCTCAAATCGTAGGAACCAGCAGCAGCGCCCAGACCGTCATGCTGACCAACGCGGGCAATGCGTCGCTGACGATGTCTAGCATCACAGCTTCCGGCGATTTCTCCCAGACCCACGCCTGCGGGAGCACCATGAGTGCGGGGGCTAACTGCGCAATTTCGGTGACTTTCAAGCCGTTAGCGGCGGGGACGAGGACCGGTACCCTCATCATTTCCGACAATGCGACCGGCAGTCCGCAAAGTGTCGCACTCAGCGGCACGGGTCTGGTCTTCACGAGTGGGCCGCATCCTCCGGTTGTTCCTCGGCCACCGTTGGAACCGGTCCCCGGGCAACCTAAAGCTCCGATTCTTCCTCCTCAGCTACCGTCGCTCCCGGTCTCGGGGCAACCTATACAGGGGGTCCCTCCGAGCCTACCTGTAACTGGACCAGTCTCCGTGCCCGCGCCCGGTGTTAGCTTGGCGCCCGCTTCACTCACCTTTTCAGCTCAAATCATCGGAACCCGCAGCACCGCCCAGACCGTTGCGCTGACCAACGCGGGCAGCGGCACGCTCACCCTCAGCGCCATCGCTACGAGCGCCAACTTCGGCCAGAACAACAACTGCGGGGGCAGTGTCGCACCCAGGGGCTCCTGCACGATCACTGTGACCTTCTCGCCGACGGCGACCGGCACGCTCGTCGGCGCCCTGACCATCACCGGCAGCAGCCATGAGGTGGCAGGCAGCACGTACACGGTGACTTTGAGCGGAACCGGAATCGAGCCTGTTGTGCGCTAGCCGGCTCCTATCGTTTACTGGCTCCGTCAAAAGAAAACGATGTAAATCAAAAAATATGTTGACACTTGCAATAAATGGATGTTCAATAGGTCGTTCAGGGCAAATTCACTGCTATTACACTGAATCTCGGTAACCGTCCGGGGGCCCTGTCCCTCCTTCAGGCGGGCAAGGCTCCGGTTTATTACACGGGAGACTAATGCCCCCGCCAATGCCGTTTGGCCTGCACGGGAGCATCAACGTTTAACTGAAATGGGCGACGCACGTTCGGCGCATGCGCCACTTTCCCCAGGAGGCATTCTCACGATGGGTCTGGGAGTTAGCTCCATCCCTGCGGCGCCTTCTACAAAATTTGCTGTTTCCTCGGGCGTGCAGGGCAGCCCCGCCGTTTCCAATGACTGCGCGGAGTCTCAGCGGGCGCAAGGGCGTGCCCGGGGGCTCGCAGCAGCAGGACCGTGGGCGAGTGTGGGACGAATCTTGCGCGCGGCAGCCGCAGGAGGGCTATTGCTGCTTGGTGTTTCTGTCCCGGCGGCCGCGCTGACTCCCAACCCGGTCCCGCAAGTGAATCAGCCGGTGGTCCCGGACACCGCCGCGCCGGGTGGAGCAGGATTCACGCTCACCGTGAACGGTACAGGATTCGTTTCCGCATCCACGGTCGACTGGAATGGCAGCGCGCGAACCACCACCTTTGTGAGCGCGACGCAGTTGACGGCGGCCATCACGGCCGCAGACATTGCGACGGCGGGCACGGCTTCGATTACCGTGGTGAACCCGTCGCCCGGTGGCGGCGCGTCCAACGTGGTCTTCTTTCCCATCACCAACGCCACCGCTTCCGCCGTCTTCGCTAACGCGCCGGGCTCGCCCGTCACCATGGGATACCTCCCGACTTCGGTGGCGGTGGGGGATTTCAACGGCGACGGGAGGCTGGACTTGGCGGTGGCGAATTTTTGCGGCAGCGATCCGTCTTGCTCGTACGGGTCGAATGGCACAATTACCATTCTGCTGGGGAACGGGGATGGGACGTTCTCTCCTCCGATGTGCAGTGGGGTTCCATGCACGCCTCCGGCCGCGGGAATCGGTCCGGTTTCGGTGGCGGTGGGGGATTTCAACGGCGACGGGAAGCCGGACTTGGCGGTGGCGAACCTTAACAGCAACAACGTGACCATTCTGCTGGGGAATGGGGATGGTACGTTCACGGCCACCGCGACGTCTGCGCAGGTTGGAAACAATCCGCAGTCGGTGGCGGTGGGAGATTTCAACGGCGACGGCAAGCTGGACTTGGCGGTGGCGAATGCTTGCGACAACGTTCCGGGTTGCTTCGAGAACCCTCCCGGCTCAGTCTCCAACCTGTTGGGACGTGGGGATGGTACGTTTTATCGCCCCAACAACTCGCCGTATCTATCCACGGGATTGTATCCGCAATCGGTGGCGGTGGGGGATTTCAACGGCGATGGGAAGTTGGACTTGGCGGTGGCGAATGAGGGCAGCAACACCCTGACCATTTTTCTGGGTGACGGCGCGGGAAACTTCGCGGCCACCGCGACGTCTCCGGCCACGGGAAGCGGTCCGTATTCGGTGGCGGTGGGGGATTTCAACGGCGACGGGAAGCTGGACCTGGCGGTGGCGAACTCCGGCAGCAACACCGTGACCATTCTGCTGGGGAATGGGGATGGTACGTTCACGGCCACCGCGACGTCTCCGGCCACGGGAAGCACTCCGTATTCAGTGGCGGTGGGGGATTTCAATGGCGACGGAAAGCTGGACCTGGCGGTGGCGAACTTTGGAGACAACACCGTAACCATTCTGCTGGGTGACGGCACGGGAAATTTCACGGCCAACGCGACGCTCCCGGCCACTGGAAACGGTCCGGCTTCCGTGGCGGTGGGGGATTTCAACGGCGATGGCCGGCTCGACTTGGCCGTGGCCAACCAGAATGACAACACGCTTTCCGTGCTCTTACAGTCAACCACGCCGGGGGCTGCGGTATCGCCCTCCAGCCTGCCGTTTGGAAACCAGTTGGTGGGAGCGCCGAGCACCGGCCAGGAAGCAACGCTTACCAATAATGGGACCGGGCCGCTCACCATCACGGCGATTGGCCTGAGTGGGACCAACGCCGCGGACTTCGCCCTCACCTTCCCCCCGAGCGGCCCTTGCGCCACTCTGCCGGCGACGCTGGTTCCCGGACCCGGCTGCACGGTCAGCGTGACCTTCACCCCCTCCGCCGCGCAACCCGAAAGCGCCACCCTGACCTTCACGGACAACGCTAACAGCGTGCCCGGCAGCACTCAGACGGTTAGCTTGAGTGGCACGGGCGTCCTGTTGCCCATCGCGCAACTCAGCCCGGGCAGCCTGACCTTCAGCAATCAGTTCGTGGGCGCCACAAGCGCCGCGCAGACCGTAACGCTGATGAATACCGGCAGCGCTCCTTTGGCAGTTGCCGACATTGCGAGCAGCGGTCCTTTTGCCATCGTGATGGACAATACCAATACCTGCTTGTCGGCGTCGCATACCCTGTCGGGGACGATCGCGGTGGGCGGGAGCTGCTCTTTCGGCGTCACCTTCACTCCCACGGCACTCGGAGCGGGCACGGGCTCGATCACCGTTACCGACAACAGCTACGGCGTGAGCAACAGCACCCAGACGGTTATGCTCTCCGGCGCCGGCATCCCGTACCCCACGCCGGAGATCAGTCAGCCGCTGGCGCCTGACAGCGCCGCGCCGGGCGGAGGGGATTTCACGCTCACCGTGAATGGCGCGGGATTCGGCTCCGGATCCACGGTCTACTGGAATGGCAGCGCGCGCAGCACCACCTTTGTGAACGCGACGCAATTGACCGCGCTTATCTCGGGCGCAGACATTCGGACGGCGGGCACGGCTTCGGTTACCGTGGTGAACCCGGCGCCCGGCGGCGGCGCGTCCAACGTCGTCTTCTTTCCCATCACCAACCCCACCGCTTCTGCCTTCTTTGCCAAAGCGTCGGGCTCGCCCGTCACCACGGGAAGCTACCCGATTTCGGTGGCGGTGGGGGATTTCAAAGGCGACGGGAAGCTGGACCTGGCGGTGGCGAATGGAATAAGCAACAACCTGACCATTCTGCTCGGGAACGGGGACGGGACGTTCTCGGCCACGGCGTCTCCGGCCACGGGAAGCACTCCATATTCGGTGGCGGTGGGGGATTTCAACGGCGATGGGATCCCGGACTTGGCGGTGGCGAATGCCGGGAGCCGCAGCCTGACCATTCTCTTGGGGAAAGGGGATGGGACGTTCGCTCCTCCGACGTGCAACGGAAGTCCGTGTCCGCCGCCCACGAGCGGCTATACGGTTTCGGTGGCGGTGGGGGATTTCAACGGCGACGGGATCCCGGATTTGGCGGCGGCGAACGAAGGCAGCAGCTCCGTGACCATTCTGCTGGGGAATGGGGATGGGACCTTCTCCTCACCGCAGTGCAGCGGCAGTCCGTGTACGCCTCCGGCCACAGGACGCTACCCGTTCTCCGTGGCGGTGGGGGATTTCAACGGCGACGGGAAGCTGGACTTGGCGGTGGCGAACGAAGGCAGCAACACCGTGACCATTCTGCTGGGGAATGGGGATGGGACGTTCACGGCCACCGCCGCGTCTCCGTCCACGGGAAGCTCTCCATATTCGGTGGCAGTGGGAGATTTCAACGGCGACGGGAAGCTGGACTTGGCGGTGGCGAACTTCGGCAGCAGCACCGTGACCATTCTCCTGGGGAATGGGGATGGGACGTTCACGGCCACCGCGGCGTCCCCAGCCACGGGAACCTACCCGACTTCGGTGGCGGTGGGGGATTTCAACGGCGACGGCAAGCTGGACCTGGCAGTGACGAATCAGGGCAGCAACGCCGTGAACATTCTGCTGGGTGACGGCACGGGTAACTTCACGGCCACGGCGACGCCCCCGGCCACGGGAATCGATCCGCGTTCGGTGGCGGTGGGGGATTTCAACGGCGACGGCCGGCTCGACTTAGCGGTGGCGAACCAGGTTGACAATACGGTTTCCGTTCTCTTACAGGCGCCGATGGCTTCGCTTTCGCCCTCTTCGCCCCCGGGCCTGGCGTTTGGAAACCAGCTCGTGGGAATTACCGGCCCTGGCCAGACCGTGACGCTCACCAATAACGGGAGCGTGCCGCTGACCGTCTCGGCGATCGGTCTTAGTGGAACCAACTTCACCGACTTCGCCTTCACCTTCGCCTCGAACGATCCTTGCAGCGCTCTGCCGGCGACGGTTCTTCCCGGAGCATTTTGCACGGCCAGCGTAACCTTCACTCCCTCCACCGTGGGAGGCGAAAGCGCCACCCTGACCTTTACGGACAACGATAGGGCCGTGCCCGGCAGCACTCAGACGGTCAGCTTAAGCGGCACGGGCGTCGCGCCCATCGCGAAACTCAGCCCGAGCAGCCTGAATTTCGGCAGCCAGTTGGTGGGGACCACCAGCGCCGCACCGACCGTAACGCTCACCAACACTGGTACCGCGACAATGACCATCGCCAGCATCGTGTCGAGCGGCGACTTCAGCATCACCATCGCCAGCACCGGCACCCCCTGTGGCACAACGCTGGCGGCATCGGCGAGCTGTACCTTCGGGGTCGCCTTCACGCCCACCGCCCTGGGCCAGCGCACTGGCTTGGTCACCGTGACCGACAACAGCTACAACGTGACCGGCAGCACTCAGACGGTCATGTTGAGCGGTACGGGCCTGGCGCCGGTCGCGCAACTCGCGCCGGGCAGCCTGACTTTCAGTAGCCAATTGGTGAACACTACCAGCGCCGCGGATACCGTAACGCTCAGCAACACCGGCACGGTGACATTGAGTATCACCGGCATCGTGTCGAGCGGAGACTTCACCATCACCACCGCCAGCACTGGCAGCCCCTGCGGCGCCACGCTGGCGGCAGCGGCGAGCTGTGCCTTCGGGGTCGCCTTCACGCCCACCGCCACGGGCCAGCGCACGGGCTCGGTCACCGTGACCGACAACAACTACGAGGTGAGCGGCAGTACTCAGACCATTATGCTCACCGGCAACGGCATCCCCTACCCCAACCCGCAGATCGACCAGCCGCTGGTGCCTGACACCGCCGCGCCGGGCGGGAGGAGCGGATTCACGCTCACCGTGAAGGGCACAGGATTCACTTCCCGCTCCACCGTAAACTGGAATGGCAGCTCGCAAAACATCGCCACCACCTTTGTAAGCGCAACGCAACTGACCGCCGCCATCCCGGCCACAGACATTCCGGCGGCGGGCACGGCTTCGGTTACCGTCGTGAACCCGTCCCCCGGCGGGGGCGCGTCCAACGTCGTCTTCTTTCCCATCACCAACCCCACTTCTTCTGTTTTCTTTGCCAACGCGCCGGGCTCGCCCGTCACCACGGGAAGCTACCCGACTTCCGTGGCGGTGGGGGATTTCAACGGCGACGGGATCCCGGACTTGGCGGTGGTGGATCAATGCGGCAGCGATCCGTCGTGCTCTTCCGATGGCACAATCACCATTCTGCTGGGGAATGGGAATGGTACGTTCACGGCCACCGCGACGTCTCCGGCCACGGCAATCAATCCGACTTCGGTGGCGGTGGGGGATTTCAACGGCGACGGGAACCTGGACTTGGCGGTGGCGAATGCCGGCAGCCACAACGTGACCATTCTGCTGGGTGACGGCAAGGGGAACTTCACGGCTACCGCGACGTCTCCGGCCACGGGCGGCATTCCGTATTCGGTGGCGGTGGGAGATTTCAATGGCGACGGGAACCTGGACTTGGCGGTGGCGAATCAGGGCAGCAACACCGTGACTATTCTCCTGGGTGACGGTAAGGGGAACTTCACGGCCACCGCGACTTCTCCGGCCACGGGATACAGTCCATATTCAGTGGCGGTGGGGGATTTCAACGGCGACGGGATACCGGACTTGGCGGTGGCGAATCAATGCGGCAGCGATGAGTTTTGCAATTCTAACGGCACTATCACCATTCTGCTGGGGAATGGCGATGGTACGTTCACGGCCGCGGCGTCTGTTGCCACTGGATACAGTCCGCGTTCGGTGGCGCTGGGAGATTTCAACGGCGACGGGAAACTGGACTTGGCGGTGGCGAACCACTGCGGCGGCGATGCGTCTTGCGCGAATGGCACCATCAGCATTCTATTGGGGAATGGGAATGGTACGTTCACGGCCGCGGCGTCTCCGGCCACGGGAAGCGGTCCGAGTTCGGTGGCGGTGGGGGATCTCAACGGCGACGGGAAGCTGGACTTGGCGGTGGCGAACTTCGGGAGCAACGCCGTGACCATTCTGCTGGGTGACGGCACGGGGAACTTCACGGCCACCGCGACGCCCGCGGCCACGGGAGGTACTCCAGCGTCAGTGGCGGTGGCGGATTTCAACGGCGATGGCCGGCTGGACTTGGCAGTGGCCAACTCTGGTGGCAACACGCTTTCCTTGCTCTTACAGGCACCGATCGCGTCGGTTTCGCCCTCTTCGCCCCCGGGCCTGGTGTTTGGAACCCAGCTCGTGGAATTTACCAGCACTGGCCAGACCGTGACGCTCACCAATAACGGGAGCGCCTCGCTGAGCGTCTCGGCGATCGGTCTCAGTGGAAGCAACTTCACCGACTTCGCCTTCACCTTTGCCTCGGGCGATCCTTGCGCCAGTCTGCCCGCGACGCCGGCGACGGTTCTTCCCGGAGCAGCCTGCACTGCCAGCGTGACCTTCACTCCCTCCGTCGTGGGAGGCGAAGGCGCCACCCTGACCTTCACGGACAACGATAGCGGCGCGCCCGGCAGCACTCAGACGGTCAGCTTGAGCGGAACGGGCCTGGGCTATCCCATCGCCCAACTCGGCCCGGGCAGCCTGACTTTCAGCAGCCAGTTGGTGGGGACCACCAGCGCCGCCCAGACCGCAACGCTCACCAACGCCGGCACGGCGACCATGACCATCGGCAGCATCGTGTCGAGCGGAGACTTCAGCATCACCGCCGCCAGCACCGGCATCCCCTGCGGCGCCACGCTGGCGGTAGCGGCGAGCTGTACCTTCGGGGTCGCCTTCACGCCCACCGCCAGGGGCCAGCGCACCGGCTCGGTCACCGTGACCGACAACAGCTACAACGTGACCGGCAGCACTCAGATGATTGCGCTCTCCGGCACCGGCATCGGGAACGCGGTCCCGGAAATAGATCAGCCGCTGGCGCCTGACACCGCCGCGCCCGGCGGGGCGGGATTCACCCTCACCGTGAATGGGGCGGGATTCGTTCCCGGATCCACGGTCAACTGGAATGCCAGCGCGAATAACATAACCACCACCTTTGTAAGCGCGACGCAACTGAAAGCGGCCATCCCGGCTATCGACATTGCGACGGCGGGCACGGCTTCGGTTACCGTCGTGAACCCTTCGCCGGGTGGCGGGGCGTCAAACGTGGTCTTCTTTCCCATCACCAACGCCACATCTTCCGTCGACTTTGCCAACGCGCCGGGCTCGCCCGTCACCATGGGAAGCTACCCGACTTCGGTGGCAGTGGGGGATTTCAACGGCGATGGGATACCCGACGTGGCGGTGGCGAACCAGAACAGCAACAGCGTGACCATTCTGCTGGGGAATGGGGATGGTACGTTCACGGCCACCTCGGCGTCTCCGGCTACGGGATACTATCCGTATTCAGTGGCGGTGGGCGATTTCAACGGCGACGGCAAGCTGGACTTGGCGGTGGCGAATTCTTGCGGCAACGATCCTGATTGCTCCTCCCCTGGCACCGTCACCATTCTGCTGGGCGACGGCACGGGAAACTTCACGGCCACCTCGGCGTCTCCCGCCACGGGATACTATCCGTATTCGGTGGCAGTGGGAGATTTGAACGGTGACGGGATACCGGACTTGGCGGTGGCGAACTTTTACGACAACACCGTGACCATTCTGCTGGGGAATGGGGATGGTACGTTCACGGCCACGGCATCTCCGGCCACGGGAAACGGTCCGTATTCGGTGGCGGTAGGGGATTTCAATGGCGACGGCAAGCTCGACTTGGCGGTGGTAAACCAATACGACAGCACCGTGACCATTCTGTTGGGGAATGGGGATGGGACGTTCACGGCCACCTCGACGACTCCGGCGACGGGAAACGGTCCGGTTTCAGTGGCGGTAGGGGATTTCAACGGCGACGGCAAGCTGGACTTGGCGGTGGTAAACCAATACGGCAACAATGTGACCATTCTGCTGGGCGACGGCACGGGAAACTTCACGGCCACCTCGACGTCTCCGGCCACAGGATACAGTCCATCTTCGGTGGCGGTGGGCGATTTCAACGGCGACGGGAAGCTGGATTTGGCGGTGGCGAATCAGGGCAGCAGCACCGCGACCATCCTTCTGGGCGACGGCACGGGTAACTTCACGGCCACGGCGACGCCTCCGGCCACGGGGTACGGTCCGGTTTCAGTGGCGGTGGGGGATTTTAACAGCGATGGCCGGCTCGACTTGGCCGTGGCCAACCAGTATGGCAACACGCTTTCCGTGCTGTTACAGGCGCCGATCGCTTCGCTTTCGCCCTCCAGCCTGGTGTTTGGAAACCAGGTCGTGGGAACGGCCACCACCGGCCAGACCGTGACGCTCACCAACAACGGGAGCGCCCCACTGACCGTCTCGGCGATCGGCTTTAGTGGAACCAACGCCGGCGACTTCGCCATTAGCTTCGCCCCGAGCGATCCTTGCAGCACTCTGTCGGCGACGCCGGCGACGGCGGCAACGGTTATTCCCGGAGCAGCCTGCGCTGCCAGCGTGACCTTCACTCCCTCGGCCCTGGCGGGCGAAAGCGCCACCCTGACCTTTACGGACAACAACAGCGCCGTGCCCGGCAGCACTCAGACGGTCAGCTTGACGGCCAACGAGCCCATTGCGCAACTCAGCCCCGGCAGTCTGACTTTCGGCAAGCAGTTCGTGGGGACCACCAGCGCCGCGCAAACCGTTACCTTAACCAATACGGGCACGGCGACATTGAGCGTCGCCGGCATCACCTCCAGCGGAAACTTCACCATCACCAGGGCCAGCGCCGGCACTCCCTGCGGCGCCACGCTGGCGGCAGCGGCGAACTGTACTTTCGGCGTCACCTTCACGCCCTCGGCCAGGGGCGCGCTCAGCGGCTCGGTCACCGTCACCGACAACAGCTACGACGTGAGCCCCAGCACTCAGACGACTACTCTCTTCGGCGCCGGCATCTTCAACACTGTCCCCGAGGTCAATCAACCGCTGGTCCCCCAAAGCGTCGCGCCGGGTGGGCAGGGATTCACGCTGACGGTGAACGGCGCAGGATTCATTTCCGGCGCGACCGTTGATTGGAACGGAAGTCCGCGCGCCACCACCTGGGTGAGCGCGACGCAACTGACCGCGGCCATCACGGCCACAGACATTGCGACGGTGGGTACGGCTGCGATTACCGTCGTGAACCCGCCGCCGGGCGGCGGCGCGTCCAACGTGGTCTTCTTTTCCATCACCAACCCCACATCTTCCATCCTCTTTGCCAACGCGCCGGGCTCGCCGGTCAGCGTCGGAATCATTCCGCTATCGGTCGCGGTGGGGGATTTCAACGGCGACGGAATACTGGACCTGGCGGTTTTGAATCAATGTGGCAGCGATCCGACTTGCTCATCGAATGGCACCATTACGATTCTGCTGGGGAACGGGGATGGTACTTTCTCTCCGCCGATGTGCAGCGGAAATCCGTGTCCGTCTCCGGCCGCGGGATACTATCCGTATGCAGTGGCGGCGGGGGATTTTAATGGCGACGGGAAGCTGGACTTGGCGGTGGCGAATCAGGGCAACAACAACGTGACCATTCTGCTGGGGAATGGGGATGGGACGTTTACGGCCACCTCGACGTCTCCGGCCACGGGAAGCGGTCCGGTTTCAGTGGCGGTAGGGGATATCAACGGCGACGGCACGCTGGACTTGGCGGTGATAAACGAATACGACTACACCGTGACCATTCTGCTGGGGAACGGCGATGGTACTTTCTCTCCGCCGATGTGCAGCGGAAATCCGTGTCCGCTTCCGGCCACTGGAAGCAATCCGCTTTCGGTGGCGGTGGGGGATTTCAACGGCGACGGGAACCTGGATTTGGCGGTGGCGAATCAGGGCAGCAGCACCCTGACCATTCTCCTGGGGAATGGGGATGGGACGTTCAAGGCCGCGGCGTCTCCGGCCACGGGAAACCGTCCGTCTTCGGTGGTTGTAGGGGATTTCAACGGTGACGGGAAGCTGGACTTGGCGGTGGCGAACTTTGCAGACAACACCGTAACCATTCTTCTGGGTGACGGCACGGGGAACTTCACGGCCAACGCCACTTCTCCGGCCACGGGAAGCAATCCGGGTTCGGTGGCGGTGGGGGATTTCAACGGCGACGGGATACCGGACTTGGCGGTGGAGAATTCTTGCGGCAACGATCCCACATGCTCTTCTGGTGGTACCGTGACCATTCTGCTGGGTGACGGCACGGGTAACTTCACGGCCACGGCGACGCCCCCGGCCACGGGAAACGCTCCGGCTTCCGTGGCGGTGGGGGATTTCAACGGCGATGGCCGGCTCGACTTGGCCGTGGCCAACCAGAATGACAACACACTTTCCGTGCTCTTACAGTTGACGATGCCGAGGGCTTCCGTGTCGCCCTCGAGCCTGCCGTTTGGAAACCAGGCCGTGGGAACGACCAGCACCGGCCAGACCGTGACGCTCACCAATAACGGGACCGCGTCGCTAACCGTCTCGGCGATCAGTCTGAGTGGAACCAACTCCACCGACTTTGCCTTCACCTTCGCCCCGAGCGATCCTTGCGCCACTCTGCCGGCGACCGTTCTTCCCGGAGCATTCTGCACGGCCAGCGTAACCTTCACTCCTTCCGTCGTGGGAATGGGCGGCGAAAGCGCCACCTTGACCTTCACGGACAACGATAGCGGCGCGCCCGGCAGCACGCAGACGGTCAGCTTGAGCGGCACGGGCCTCCCCGCCGGGCAGACGATTAACTTCACGCCGCCCACCTCCCCGGTGACCTATGGAGTCTCGCCCATTACGCTGAGTGCGACGGGCGGAGGCTCGGGGAATCCCGTCACCTTCAGCGTCCTCTCCGGCCCGGGATCGATCACCGGCAACACCCTGACCGTCAACGGCGCGGGCACGATCGTGGTGGCTGCAAATCAGTCGGGCAACGCCAACTATGCGGCGGCGCCGCAGGTGACCGAGAGCCTCATCGTGAACCCGGCACCGCTGACCATCACCGCCAGCAGCGCCAGCATGACCTACGGCGGAACGCCACCCGCGGTCACACCCAGCTACCGCGGGTTTGTGAACGGGGATGCGGCGGCGAGCCTGACCACGCCGCCGATGTGCTCCACCACCGCCACCTCGCACAGTCCGGCGGGCTCCTACACTTCCAGTTGCTCGGGAGCGGTAGATAGCAACTACACCATCATTTACGCGGCTGGAACGGTGACGGTGAGCCCGGCGGCCCTGGTGATCGCGGCGAGCAGCGCCACGATGACCCAAGGCGGGACGGTGCCCACGATCACGCCCATTTACAGTGGGTTTGTGAACGGGGATACGGCGGGGAGCCTGACCACGCCGCCGACCTGCTCGACGACGGCGACGAGCACCAGCCCGCCGGGCTCTTATCCCTCGAGCTGCTCGGGAGCGGTGGATGGCAATTACACCATCAGCTACGTGAGCGGAACGGTGACGGTGAACCCCGCCGCGATCCTGGTGAGCTTGTCGCCCTCTTCACTTACCTTCCCGGCCGAAATCGCAGGAACCAGCAGCAGCGCCGAGATCGTCACGCTGACCAATATGGGAACCGCCCCGCTGAGCATCTCCCGCATCACAGCCAGCGGGGGTTTTTCCCAGACCAACACCTGCGGGAGCACCGTGGGCGCGGGGGCTAACTGCGCCATTTCGGTGACTTTCAAGCCGGGAGCGGCGGGGACGTGGACCGGTAACCTCAGCATTTGGGACAATGCTGCCGGCAGTCCGCAAAGTGTCGCACTTAGCGGGTCGGGCGTGGTCTTCACGGTGGGGCCGCATCCTCCGGTTGTTCCAGCTCCGGCGCCGTCGCTCCCGGTCCCAGGGCGACCTCTCGTGCCTCCAACAGTCCCGCTGCCGGTGTCCCCGCCCGGAACCGGGACAGAGCCCGTTGTGCGCTCTCCGGGTCCTATCGTTCTTCCCCTCGAGGCACCGTCGCTCCCGGCCCCGGAGCAACCTGCCCCGCCTCCCACGGTTCCGCCAACGCGGAACTTGAGCGAAACCGGAAAAGAGTACGCTGTGGGCACACCGGGTCTTGCCGTTCTTCCCCTATGGCCACCGGCGCACCAGTTCCTGCTGCAACCTCCACTTTGAGTGCGGGCGATCAGAGGGGGTGGAGCCAGACGGTGACCTTCACCCCTGGCTGCCCCCCCCCTTGGCCGAGCGGCGGCCGCGGACCCCTACAAGGCACCGCCCCAACCCGTCCGGGGGCGCGCCAGCAAAAGACTCCAAAATGCCGATCGGTTCCGCTAAGTATATGAAAACAATAGAGAACAGCCTAAATGGTGAGAACGACATTCCGGGCTAACTCGTTTTAAATGAATGTCTTACAACCACGTCTGCCACCATTTGTGGTTATTCATGGGCAATAATGGATTGTCCACAATCAAATCGCGGAAGCGGCTGAATCCGAAAGTCGCAAATCGAAAATCGACAATCGGAAATCGACATTCGAAAGTCGGCAATCGAAAATCGAAAATGACCCGATGGCCTCGATGGATCAATCACAAATCACAAATCGAAAATGGTCCGCTATGTTGCCCCTTGCCCTTCGTGGCCCGATAAGGAATAATCCTGGCAAGGAGGAAGCGAATGCTACGTCAACAGTTTCTCGATTATTGCCAAGGCCTCAAGCAAGCGCTTGATGCCATCCCCACCGACGCCGCGGAGAAATTCTTGCAACTCCTGGAGAGCGCTTACCTGGAAGGCCGCCAGGTTTTTCTGATGGGCAACGGGGGAAGCGGCAGCACCGCCTCTCATGCGGCCGGCGATTTGAACAAAGGCGTTTCATACGGCCGGGAGAAACGTTTTCGCGCCATGAGCCTGAACGATAACATGGCGACCGTCACCGCGTATGCCAACGATGTCTCCTACTCGGAGGTATTTGTCGAGCAGCTCAAGAATTTCCTGAACCGCGGCGACGTGGTGATCGGAATTTCCGGCAGCGGTAATTCTCCCAACGTTCTGAAGGCGATTGAATACGCCAACCAAAAGGGCGCGGTCACGGTGGGGCTGTGCGGCTTTAATGGCGGGAAGCTGGCGGGCTTGGCGCAACTGCCGGTACACGTGCCGGTAAACGACATGCAAAAGGTCGAGGACATTCACATGATGCTTTTCCATGTGGCCATGCAAGTCCTATGCGCGCGCATGGATGCTCCTGCCCATGCGGCTTCCGGTCCCGCGTACTGACGCGGCGCTGCACGTTCGTAGCAAATCAACCTGAGGCCGGCTCGCCATGCGCGCAACCGAACGCTCGAACTTCTCGCGGCACACCGGGAGCGGCGCGGCCCGAGCTCACCCTGGGGTGGACGGAATAATGAATATCGCCATTCTCGGCCTCACGGCGACCTCCTACGGCAGCCTTACCTACTTGAAAAACTTTCTCCCCCACTTGGCCCAATTGGACCGCTCCAACCACTTCGAGCTTTTTCTTCCCGCCGACCATGCCGGCGAACTGGACGTGCGGCAGCCTAACTTCCGCGTTCACGCGCACCGCTGGGCGCCCAAGTCCGGGAGCTTGCGCGTGCTTTGGGAACAGTTCGCCCTCCCGTGGATTCTCCGCGCGCAACGGGTGGATGCTGTTTACACAACTCACAACATGGCGATTCTCCTCTCGCCCACCCCCAGCATCATCCTCGTACAGAATGTTGAACCCTTCTTCGCCGGGCAATTCCCCAACGCGCTTCACCTGCGGGCGCGGCTTTGGCTACTGCGGATGATGACGGAGCTCTCCCTCCGCCGGAGCCACAGAATCTTCGCCCTATCCGAGTGGGAAAAGGAATTCCTGGTCGAGCGGTTTCATCTGCCGCCGGATAAAATCATCGTCACCTACCCTGGCGTTACGGAGGGCTTCCATCCCCCCGCGCTAGGCTCCGCCGCCGCGCTGCGCGAGCACCTGGGGCTGGAGCCACCTTATATTCTCTCGGTGTCACGCCTGGCGGGATACGGTAATTTACTGAATTTGGCCAAGGCCTACGCCTCCCTCGTGAAGTCCGGCAAGGTCACCTTGCCGCTGGTGATTCCGGGGGGCGCTTGGGACGCTCAGTATATGGGCAGAGTCAAGAAACTGCTCATGGTCGAAGGCTGCGCTGACCGGGTTAAGTTTCTCGGCTATGTTCCCCATCAGCACATGCCCTTGCTGTTCGGCCACGCCACTTGTTTTGTCTTCCCTTCGTTGCTGGAATCGTGTGGCACAGTGCTCATTGAGGCGCTCGCGTGCGGGTCGCCGGTTCTCTGTTGCCGGCGCCGCCCCATGAGCGACATCTGTGGCGACGCCGCGGTTTTGTTTGAGGGTGAAGATCCCGGCGACATTGCCAATAGAATGCTCGAAGTGCTTTCGGACGCGCCCCTCCGGGAAGCGCTCTCCCGCCGCGCCGTGGCGCGCGCCACGCAGTTTTCCTGGCAGCAGGGTGCGGAAAAGGTGCGCCGGGTCCTCGAGCAACTCGCCCCCTCGGCCCGCGCGAAGAGCCAGGGGGCCGAGACGATCCCTCCAGGAAGGAGGATCTAACCGCAGCCGCACTCTCGCGGCTCGGTCCACAAAAATCCCTTGCGCCTGTTGATCCTCAGCATCCGGTACGCCCCCGAGTTCACGAGTAATGCCATCGTGATCACCGGCCTTGCGGAGCACCTCGCCGCACGCGGACACGTAGTAACCGTGCTTGCGGGCACGCCCCACTACCAACTCCCACGCATCCCCCCGGGTTACTGGTGGCGGCCTTTTCGGCGCGAAATCCGCGCGGGCGTGAAGGTGATTCGGTGTTGGGCTTTCCCGAAATCAGAGGGAAAAGCTGCGAAGTTCCTCAACTATGCCAGTTTCACGCTGACCAGCTTGATCGGAGACCTGTTTGCGGGGCGTCCCGAGGCCGTCCTCATCGTCTCGCCACCTTTTTGGCTGGGGTTCAATGGTCTTCTCCTGCGGGTATTCCGCCGCTGTGCCGTGATTTACAATGCCCAAGACCTGTTTCCGGATGCTTATCTTGCCAGCCAGGAACTCCGGGCAGGTTGGCTCGCGCGCGCCATGAGCGGTCTCGTGACGCGCATCTATCGGGCCTCGGACCGGATCACGGTGATCACGGGGTCTTTTGTCGAGGCGATTGCGGGGCGAGGCATCAACCGGGGGAAAGTAGTCATCATTCCGAATTTCGTCGATACCACTGCCGTAACGCCACTTCCCCGAGCCAATTCTTTCCGCCGGAGGTACGCGCTCGATGACCAGTTTGTGGTCATGTACGCGGGCAACATCGGGTACACCCATGGTTCGGAACTGCTCGTGGACGCGGCGGAGAAGTTGGCCGTAATTCCCGACCTGCTTATCCTGATTATCGGAGGAGGATCGAAGCAGGCGGATCTGGCGCGCCTTGCCCGCGAACGCCGGCTGGCCAACGTGCGGTTTCTGCCGACGCAGCCCCGCGAGGTGCTCCCCGAAATGCTGGCTACTGCCGACGTCTTCGTCCTGACCTCCAAGCCGGGGGTGGGCACGACATCGTTTCCCGGCCGCATTTATAATTTCTTGCTCGCCGCGCGTCCGGTGGTGGCGAGCGTGGATGAGAACTCTGACCTGGCACAAGTCTTGCGCAGCGGAGGCGCCGGCATCATCACCGCACCGGAAAACGTGGAAGATTTTTGCCAGGCCCTCACGACCCTTTATCATGATGCAGCCCTGCGTGAACGCTTGGGGCGGAGCGGAGCTGAATTTATGGCACGTCACTATTCCGCGCAGGGCGTGGTTGACCAGTACGAGACGTTACTAAAGGGATTGGCCGCCCGCTGAAGGAGCGCTCTATACCTCAATGAAGGCCCCGATGCAAATCGAAATCAAACTGGCCCTCGTGGCGGGAGACCTCATGCTTCTCTCCCTCTGTCTGCTGGCGGCGTCCTACCTTCGCCGCGGCGAGGTTTCGCCGCTCTTTGGTCAGTACAGCACCGCTTGGGTCCTCTGCCTCATGATTTACCCTCTCAGCCTCTACCTGACTCGATCCTACGAATTGCAACCCGAAGCGAGTTCCGCAGAGAACATGCGCCGTCCTCTCCTGGGCTTGCTGATCGCGGCGGCCGCGACTTCTTTGTTCTTTTTCTTCGCTCCGGATGTTCGTTTCAGCCGCGGCATTTTCGCCATTGCCAACGCGCTCTATGTCGTCTTACTCCTCACGTGGCGTCTCGCGGTCTTCCTCCGCCTGCGCCGCCGAAGCCTGTCCATCCTCCTTATGGGAAATCCCGCCGCGGTGGGAATAGCCCGCCACTTGATTCAAGAATTCTCCCCCCTTTCCCGGACTCAGGTCTGGCAGCCGGAAGCGGAATCGGGGAGCACGCCAGACCCTCAGGATCCCACGGCAGTGCCCACCGCCCAGGACGAATTCGATCTCCTCATTCTGGCGGAACGATCGCTCGATCCCTCCACCCTGCGCAAAGCCGCCGCGCTTCGCCTCCAGGGAGTGTTGGTTTGGAACTTGCCGCGCCTGTTTTCCGAATTCGCCGAGCGGCTTCCCGTGCAGTACCTGGATGAACACTGGGTGGCGACTGCCGAGGGTTTCCGTTCGCTCAACGAAACGAGCTTTCAGGTCCTCAAGCGGCTCGTGGACATCTGCCTCGCCTTTACGGGACTGCTTCTAAGTTCTCCCCTCCTGGCGTTGACGGCAGTCCTCATCAAGCTTGAGGATGGAGGGGCGGTTTTCTACTCCCAGGAAAGGGTGGGCAAAGGAGGAAAGCCCTTCCGCGTTCATAAGTTACGCACCATGGTGGGCCGGGCGGAGGATATCACCGGCCCTATCTGGGCTTCGCGCGACGACCCGCGCGTCACTCGCGTGGGACGTTGGCTGCGCAAACTTCGCATCGATGAGATTCCCCAGATGTGGAATGTTCTCAAAGGCGAGATGAGCTTTGTGGGCCCGCGTCCGGAGCGCCCGGTCTTTGTCGAAGCACTCCAAAGCAAGTTCCCCGTTTATTCGCTGCGGCATTTAGTGCGCCCGGGAATCACCGGTTGGGCACAAGTGCGTTGCCCGTACGCCGCCAGTGAAGAGGACACTCTCCTCAAGCTCGAATATGACCTCTACTACCTCCAAAACGCCTCCATCCTCTTCGACATCCGCATCATCCTCAAGACAATTTCCACCGTCGCTTCAGGGTGGGGCTCCTGGTAGTGCTATCTAATGAGGCCAACTGCCTTGAAAAATGATGTTAAATCTTCCTTACGCGTAACAATTCTTCAATCAATGTAACCCCTTGATTCAAATAATGTTAACTTAAGATTTTCCATTCTGTACGCATTATGACTTTCTCATTAACTTTCCAAGGTGTGCAACTCAAATGGTTCGACTTACGTCTGAGTTCTTGATAAGCATCAACATCGACCGGCAAGAATTGCAAAAGGGGACGGAGGACATAGTAGAGCCCGCAGATCCAACTCAGATCTTGAGGGCAGCAAGACCCGAAGAGATTGTTCCATCGTGGTTTTGAGGTGTTGCCGCGACAATCTCCGCTGACACGTGTTGATTCATTCTGAGGAGGACGGCTGTGAGAATCTTAGTGTTGGGTGGGGACGGCTATCTGGGCTGGCCGACCGCCATGTACCTTTCCGCACGTGACCACGAAGTGGCAGTTCTTGACAATTTCTCCAAGCGCAGTTGGGAACTGGAGCTCAACGCCGAACCCCTCATCCCGGTCAGGGATCTCCGCAATCGGGTGGGCGCCTGGAAGGAAGTCACGGGCCGCCGCATTTCCTTACTCGTCGGTGATTTGTGCGAATACGACTTTGTCCACGACGTGCTGCGCGACTTCCAGCCTGAAGCCATCGTCCATTTCGGGGAGCAACCGTCCGCTCCTTTCTCCATGATCGACCAGCGCCGTTGCATCATGACCCAAGTGAACAACATTACGGGGACCCTGAACATTCTTTGGGCGATGCGCGAGCATGCCCCGGCGGCCCACCTCGTGAAGCTCGGCACCATGGGAGAATACGGAACGCCGAACATCGACATCGAAGAGGGCTTCCTCGAGGTCGAATACAAGGGCCGCAAAGACGTCCTTCCCTACCCGAAGCAACCCGGCTCCTTCTACCATCTCAGCAAGGTGCATGACAGCCACAACATTACCTTCGCATGTAAGGTTTGGAAGCTACGTTCGACGGACCTCCACCAGGGGGTCGTTTACGGTGTCGCCACGGACGAGTCGGAATTGGACGAGCGCTTAACCACCAGCTTGCACTACGACGAAGTTTTCGGCACCGCCCTGAACCGCTTTTGCGTCCAGGCGATTGCCGGCATTCCGCTCACCGTATACGGCAAGGGGGGACAAACGCGAGGCTTCCTGAACATTCGCGACACCCTGCGCTGCGTGGAACTTTCCATCCTCAACCCGCCTCAAGCGGGTGAGTACCGGGCCTTTAACCAGTTCACGCAGATGTTCACTGTTCTGGATCTCGCCCGGACCGTCCAACACCAAGCCCAGAAACTCGGCTTCCGCGTGGCCATCAGCCATCTGCCCAATCCCCGTGTGGAAGCGGAAGCGCACTACTACAACCCGCGCCACCAGAAACTTCTCGACCTCGGCCTGCAACCCCATCTGCTTTCCGACGTCTTGGTCGATAGTATGCTCGTCACTATCCGCGACCATGCCGAGCGCATCCGGCATGACGTCATCCTGCCGCACGTCCGATGGGACGGCGCCTCTTCGGCGGCGGTCAGAGCCTTCGCTTCCATTTCCTAAACGATTCAAGGGCGGAACGCCCCGCCGCAAGGCGCTCCCGTTCGGCGATCACACCTCGGCCATCCCCCTTTGCACCGGGCTCAATAGTCGTCCAAGGTTCTCCGGCTGCCTTTCCAGATGCGCGGGAGACGGCGGCCTTTGGCAATTTGGTAGCTGCTGATGTCGTGCACCATTTTAACCAGCGCCACCACATTCTCGTAAGGAGTGTCCGGCAGCAGGCCGTGGCCCAGGTTGAAGATGTGGCCGGTGCGGCAGGCAGCCTGGTTCAGGATGCGTTGGACCCGCATGCGGATGAAATTCAGGTCGCCGTAAAGCACGATGGGGTCAAGGTTCCCCTGGATGCTCACGCCGTCGCCCAGCCGCTGCCAGGCCTGGTCGAGTTCCACGCGCGAGTCGACGCCGATGACGTCCCCACCCGCGTCGCGCATGGCTTCCAGCAGCATGGCCGTTCCCGTTCCAAAATGGATAATAGGCGTTCCGGGCTTGACGGCGAGCATCATCATGCGTGTATACGGCTGGGCGTATTGGCGGTAGTCGGCGGGCCCCAGGCAGCCCACCCAGGTGTCAAAAATCTGCACGGCCTGCACGCCGGCGTCGATCTGGGCGTTGATATACCTGGCCAGGCTGCGCGCCAGGCGCTCCATCAGCGCGCACCACGCGCCCGCGTCGCGGTACATCAGGGCTTTGGTTTGGCGGTAGTTCTTGGACCCGCCCCCCTCAATCAGGTAGGAAGCCAGGGTGAAAGGGCAGCCGGCAAATCCGATGAGGGGGATGCGCGGATTCAGGTCGGAGCGCGTTTGGCGGATGGCATCGTAGAAATATCCCAGCGATTGTTCCGGATCGACCTCGTGCAGGCGGTCAATGTCGGCAGCTCCCCGCACTCCCGGGCTGATGACCGGACCTTCCTCCTTGTCGTATTCCAAGTGCAAGCCCAAAGGCTCAACAATCAGCAGCAAGTCGGCAAAGATGATGGCGGCATCCACGCCCAATTTCTCCGCCGCGGTGACCGTGACTTCCGAAACCAAGGCGGGATTCTTGCACAACTCCAGGAAGGGCACGCGGGCGCGCAAATCCCGATACTCCTTCATGTAGCGGCCCGCCTGACGCATCAGCCAGACGGGGGTCGCGTCAACCGCTTCGAAACGACAGGCCTTCAGGAAACGCGAGTCTTCCCACGCAGCACGCTTTGGGGATTCGGGACTCGGGGCAAAGGACACGGGATCTTCTAACCTCTGACTCCTGGCTTCTGCCTTCTTTCTTAAGAGCTCCTTCGCCCGTTGCGCGGTTTCCTGCACCAAGGGTCCCATCTTGGGATGAAAGGGCTCAAGATCAATGGCGATCCCGTGACCCACCAGCGCCTCGCTACAAGTCGGGCCCACCGAGGCGACCACGACCTTCTCCAGGGCTTCGAGTAATCGTTCCTTCCCGCCGTCTTCCGCGGCCACGCGCAGCAAATGTTCCACTTGCGCCGCGTTCGTGAACAGCGCCACCTGCGCCCGGCCCTCGACCAGCGCTTGGATGGCTTCGCGCAGGGGCTGGAGATCCCGGGGGAGCGCCCATTGATAAACCGGCACCCGCAACACCTCGATGCCGCGTTCTTTGAGCGCGGCGAGGAAGGCTTCGTTGGGCACGCCATATTCCTGCACAGCCACGCGGCTGCCCAAAAGCGTGAAGCCGCGGTGATTTTCGTCCAACTCCTCCAGGACTTCGCGCCAGGTGTTGGGCTCGGGCACGGTGATGGTGATGGGCACTTGCAGCTCGCGCAAGACCTTGACCGGCTTGGGTCCACGCGCCACCACGGTAATTCCCGCGAGCGCTTGCACGATCTCGTCGCGGGCGTGGCGCGTCTCCAGCACCTCAATCAGCCGCCGCGCGCCGACTCCGGTCATAAAAATGACCGCATCGAGCCGTCCCGCGAACAGCGCCGTGCCAAATGCCAGGGCGGCGGCGTCTTCCTCCAGCGGCGCCTCGCGCAGGGCCGGAGCCACGCGCGGCACACCCCCAAATCGGGTAATTAGGGCCGCCATTTCCCGCGCATGGCGGCTTTCAAAGGCCACCACTTCCAGACCTTCAAAATTCGTGCCGGCGGTTGAGGTCTCAGTCATGTCCATCGCTCTTCATTCGGGGGCACACGGCTTGCAGCGTCCCGCTCCCGCATAGCCGCATCGGCTCTCGGCTTATTATGCACGAAAAAACCCGCAAGAAGGCAAATTGAACTATCAAATCCTCGTCACAAAGCCGCTTCTTTCTGCAAAATTCATGTCGGATAGACGTAAATGTCCGAATCTTAGACAAAAATGTCCGACTTTTTGTTGGGCATTTTGTCCGAGATTTGTTTGTTTTCATACACATAACGGCTTTGAACGTATTTTTTTAACATCTTTTTTTCGCAGTTCCCCCTGCCGAATTTTACCGAAGTCATTGATAAGGCGGCACATTCGGCGCAAGCAATGTCCTCCAATCTTTGCAGGTGCGCAGACCAATGATCCTCCGCAGGGCAGAGTTCACGGAGCCCTTCATTCATGGAATTGTCGAACCGTGTGACCACAGACGGCACGGAGAAAATCACGGAGATCCCTCCGTGATCTCTGTGCCTTGCCTCCGTGACCTCTGTGAGAACCCTTTCCTTTCCTTCCTCTCTCGAGGAAATTCATGACGAATCCGGGCTAGCTCCTAGCCACTAGATAAGTATATATGTAGTTGTAGGCTTTGTCAATAGGAAAGTGAGGCTAGATTATGCTACCCACAAAGCGACAAAATGCCCACCCTAAGAGGTGGAGAGAACCGGCGGGCGGGAGCAACCACGCTGGCGGCTGGATCGGAGCGGCTCGTACACCAAATCTGAAAATGTGCGAAGCACCTGTGGCCGCGGTCACGCCCCCTCCCCAAAACCGTTCACGTGGTTACCAAAAACCGCCGATAAACGAAGCGGGGAAGTGTCGGGGGACCAACGAGGGGGGCGGGAGGTAAGGAGATGTGCGGGCGAAGCCCGCCTTGGACTGCGGTAGCAGCAGCTACCGCCTTCTGTCTTCGGTTCATACGGCATAGGCGCAAGGGGCGGCGGAAGAAAGGCGGTAGCTGCTGCTACCGCAGTCCAAAGCGCTTCGCGCAAGTCCAAATGAAAACGCGCGCAAAGCGAACAGTGTTGGACCTAAAGGTTCGCGCTACTTTTGACCTTTGACTTTTGCCTTTTGACTTTCTTTTCCGCTTCTGCCGAGCACTCAGGTGATTGGGTCTTTGGAGTGTCCGTTCTGGGAGAGTTCATTGATGTGGTCGGCGATTTCCTGTGGCCGGTCGAAATCGACAAAGGCCTCCCAGCTCGACTTGCCCGCGGTCTCAATGGAAAGATCGCCCACGCCGAAAATTCTTTGGCCGATCCGCTGATGTACCGTTACGTCCTGTACTTTCGAAACCAGGATGGTGCGCGTGGCCCTCCCGAGAATGCCCCTTTCGTACCGCAGCATGTCATCGAGGATCGTTAACTTGGTAAAGTGCTGGCGGAGATGGCATTTCGCGGGCCACAGCAGAAGGAGCACGGGCAACCAGGGAATCCAATGATGCAAGGACAACGGGACGTCGGGCGACCATTCCATGCGCTCCAGCGCCACGACGAAAGCCACCACAATCACCACCCCCGCCACGTATCCTATGTATATGAATTTCATCGTCGGGCGGATGATCATTTCGGACACACGTACCTCCCAGGATCAGTCCGCGCTATTGTACCGCGCCGCGGCAAGAACGTATCCCGCAAGAACCGCCCCGTTGAAAAAATATAGCGCAAGGCTCGCACTCCGGTCCGTCAGCCGACCGGCGGCGCGTCCACTGCGCCGCGCATTGGGCGGCGCGGCTTTGCTGCGCCCCGTCATCTTACGAGGGCAAGCCAAACTAACCCCAACAGAATGGTTAGGAGAGTAATTGGGAAGCCGACGCGAAAGTAATCCCAGAAGCTGATGTGGACGTCGGGTTTCGCCCTTTCGACCACGATGATGTTGGCCACCGAACCGGTGATCGTCAGGTTACCCGCCAAGGTGCTGGCCATAGCGAGCGCCAGCCATGCTGTGTGCGGATCCGTGAACCCCGGGACCAGGGACTTCAGTAGCATCACGGCCGGGACGTTGCTCACCAGGTTGCTAAGCAGGACCACCACCAGGGTGAAAACATCCAGGCGCTGGAGATTCCAGTGCCGCGCAACGGCGAGGAGGCGAGCCACGATGCCGGCATTTTCAGCGCCGCCCACAATCAGGAAAAGGCCAACGAAAAAAACCAGGAGCCCCCAATCGACTTCGTCGTAAAGCTTGCGGGGTTCGGTGGTGCGGGTGATCAGGAGGACGGCAGCGCCCAACGCCGCCATCATGGCCGGTGGCACACCGATGAGGAATCCGGTAACGACCACGGTGACCACAATCACGGGCTTGGTCAAATGCGAGAGGTCCAGCAGCGGCAGGGGGATGGCCTCTGCCGGGGCCGCGCGCGCCCCTCCTCTCATGTACATCCAATGCAGGACCGCCCAGTTCAGTATCAATCCCACCAGCGCTACCGGTCCGAGGTGAAACAAAAAGTCTCGGTACCTGATTCCGGAAAACGAGCCGATCAGCATGTTTTGCGGATTTCCCGTGATGGTCGCCACGCTGCCGACATTCGATCCAGTGGCCACTGCCAGCAGGTAGGGGAGGGGCGCAAGCTTCATCCGTCGGGTGATGGACAACACAAAGGGAACCATCACCAGGCAAACGATGTCGTTCACGAAGAAAGCGGAAAGCAGGCCACAAGCAAATACCACGGCGGGCAACAGGTGAGCGGGCTTCAGCCGCCTCAGGACAAACTCCACATTCCACTCGAAAAATCCCACTAAGTGAAGATTACCGACGATTAGCATCATCGAAAAGAGCAGAACGAGCGTAGAAAAATCGATGAAATGCAGGGCCTCGCGGGGTGGCATGATCCTGAATGCCACCATGGCGACGGCCCCGATGATTGCCGCGCCGGGACGGTCGATCTTGAGCCCGGGGAACTTTCCCAGGGCAAATACGAAGTAACTGGCGATGAAAATAGCATAGGCGGTAATCAGGGTCGTGTCAGTCAGGGGGATCGCGCGGATTTCGCTCATACCGGGTCAGGATAACAGTGCCACTTAAGGCCATCAAGTGCACACTACTATGATGAAGAAAGGGCGGGGGCAAAAGGCGGCGATTGACGAATTCATTGCCGCTCATCCCGAGCGGCTGCGCCGGCTCGCCCAATGACGTTCTACCCATCCCTTTTACGAAAACAACCAGTTCCGCTGGGAGCGGCTGGGACCCTGGCTTCGGCAGCACAGGCTTGTCCAAATTAGCCATGGTCAAGGCTCAAAACGGACAGGTATCAGCCTTGTTCCCTTAGGGGAGGCGTGTCAGGTCTTCTGGGCCTTGGCGGGAGGACCCAGCGCGACGGCGGCCTCAGCGGTAAGCAGCAGGAAGGTAAACGTCTCCTGGAGATACAGGCGAACCACGGCATCGGTGTGGCTGGAATAGCCGATGGAGGCGTCCTGGCCGATGTGCAGGTCGAAGTCGCCGCCACGGGTAGTCAGCACGAAAGCGCCGGCGATGGCAGGTGCCCAAATGATTTTGTCATCGACGAGCCGCTTGACATGCTCCAGCACGGGGTATCCATAGTCGCTGGTCTCAGCGAGTGCGGTGTAGCAGTCGGCGCCGAGCAGCACCCCGTAAGGGCCGTTGACGCCCACCAGCCGCAACTGACTCAAGCCTTGGGCGATGGCTTCCGGGTACTTGCGCACGTCGCTAGGAAGCGTCTTGATCGGATTGCTGGTCCCCTGACGGATGCCCTCGATGCCGGCGGCGGCATAGCCCTCGAACACCGCGCCGTCCTCGGCAAAGGCGATCTGGCGTGCGGCGTCCTTGGCCGGTTGCCAGTCCGCGTCGTTCGCGCCACGTTCGACGTCGTCGATCGCCTGCCGATCCAGCTCGAAGGGAACACGCAGCTCGACCAGCGCCTTCACCTCGCGCTGCCTGGCGATGATGCCGTCTTGCGGAGCCGCGATCGTCCGCAGGTGGCCGGTGCCGACGGCGGAGAGACCTATTCCCCCCGGTCCATGCACGTCGACGACGCGCCGTCCGCCGAGGTAGCGCTTGAGCGTGCGCGAGGTTTCCGCTTCGATCTGAGCCCACGCGGCATCGGAAATGGGGGCAAGCTCACGGTGCAGATTATTCATGGGGGATATCTCCTTTGAGGGAACCGATACCGAGCGAACCATCGGTCTCCGAACGGTGGAATGGGGATCCAACCGACGCCGGCGCAGTGGAAGGCGCCGCAACCGCCGGCTGGTCCCCGGTCACAGTCTCTAGAAATGTCGCAGTCGGCACGAAGAACAGGTTTCCGGTGACGGCACGGCTGAAGTCGAGCAGCCGGTCGTAGTTGCCGGGCGGCCGGCCAATGAACATGTTCTCGAGCATCTGCTCGATGGTGCGGGGCGAACTGCTGTAGCCAATGAAGTAGGTGCCAAATTCACCGTATCCGGCCCGGCCGAAAGGCATGTTGTCGCGCAGGATCTTGATCTCTTTTCCGTCCTCGACGATCGTGTTGAGGGCGTTGTGCGCGGAGGTGGGCTTTATGGAATCGTCCAATTCGATGTCCGCGAGCTTGGTGCGGCCGATGATTCGTTCCTGCGCCTCGGTGGACAGCGCATTCCACGCGTCAAGATCGTGAAGATATTTCTGCACGATCACGTAACTGCCGCCGGCGAAAGCGGCGTCCTCCTCGCCAATCAGTACGGCATCGATCGCTGCCTGGCCCCTCGGGTTCTCGGTTCCGTCGACAAAGCCCAGGAGATCGCGGTCGTCGAAGTAACGGAATCCCTGCACCTCATCTGCCGGCGAAACGGCATCACCCAAGCGCGTCATGATTTGCGTCGCCAGCTCGAAGCATAAATCCATGCGCTGGGCGCGAATGTGGAAGAGCAAGTCGCCCGGGGTGGAAACCGCGTGGCGCGCTCCAGCACGAATCTCCCGAAACGGATGCAGCATCGCCGGCCGCGGCGGCCCAAAGAGTCGGTCCCACGCGTCGGACCCAAATCCCATGATGCAGGAGAGGTCCCCTTCCAGGTCGCGAAATTCCACTGCACGCACCAGCGCGGCGAGGTCTCCGCAAAACGATCGAACGGTCGTACCACTGTCAGGGCCCGGGTTGAGTGTCGCGACCAGGAAGATCGCGGCGCGGGTGAGCGGTGCGGCTACCGGCTGCGCAACGCCACGCATGTCACCTGCCGCTTGGGGCGGGCTGTTCCGATCGGACTCCATCAGATGTTATCCTGGCGGGGCTGGCGGAATTCCGCTCTTCGATCTTTCGCGCTCGCCTCAGATGCAAACAATCGGACCGGAAGCTTACCACCGCCTCCCGGCGAATGTCCATGCCAACTGCGGGCATGCCAACTGCGGACTTGTCGCTGCCGACTGGATTTCAGCACCTCGACGTCGCCCTCCGGACCGAAATCGGGACGCAAGACGGAGCCGATTGACTTTCGACTCTTCGACCGCTCTTCAGGGTTCAAGCGAACTCGTAGAGAGGCACGTTGCGGCTGGGTGGGGGAGGGGCTTTGAGCAAGGCTTCGAGGCGGCGCACAGTTTCGGGTGCGAGCAGGACGTCGCCGCATACGTCGCAGACCTCGGCGGGGACGTGGTCGATCACCATCACCTCATCCTGGTGTTTGACCGTGTGGACGACCGTGCGGGGCTCATAGGCGCCGGGGCATCCCGCAATGGTGCATTTCATGGCTGGCTTCTCCTCTCCCGAGGCGTTAACCATTTCGGCGGCCGGGGCTGGGTAGGCTGCAATCAAGATGAGCAGCGGCTGGCCGGTAGTGCAAACGATGTCGAGCGGGCGGTCTTCATCCGTGAACCCATCCATCCGGCAGCAAGCCCCGCGCCGGTGTTCAGGATAATCCTCCAGGATTTCTCCATCGCGGATGGCTTGCAGGACTTCGTCCAGGGTGTTCTCCTCTTCCACCATCCCCTGCTGCGCGTGCTGCGTTACCCGCAAGGCTTCGGCGGCTGCCAGGGACCTGACCCCAGCGAGCAGGTTTTCGAATTCGACATTGTCAGGCTCTTCCATCTCAGGGGGAGATTAGCACGCCCGACGGGACGCCGCCAAGGTCGAACAAGAAAGGTTAGTTGCTCAGCGTGGTTTTTGTAGCGGCGGTCTACGACCGCCGGTCGGCGCTCATAGAGCGCCGCTACAGCGAACTGTACACCACCGCGACGGCGAAAGTTGACGGCGGACTCTCGAAGTGCGACGATGGAGTTTTGAACTGAATCCTGGAACTGAGACGCTCAAATGCGCGTGCTTGGGAGGGAAAACCGATGGCTTCAGCCTGGAAAGGATTCATTTCGTTCGGATTAGTCTCGATCCACGTACGGCTCTATCCGGCGGCGCGGAGCGATCGCATCGGCCTGCACCAATTGCATAGCGTCTGCCACACACGCCTGCGACAGCCTCTGTTCTGCCCAAAATGCAATCGCATTGTGGATCGCTCGGAAGTCGTGAAGGGCTACGAGAACGAAGATGGCAGCTACGTTCTCATTGATCCGGAGGAAATCAAAAAGATCGAGCCCGCATCGGCCCGCACCATGGACATTCTGGGTTTTGCGAAGGAGTCGGAGATCGATCCGCTTTATTTCGATTCCTCCTATTTCGTGGTGCCCGAGGAGGAAGGCCGGAAAGCCTATGAACTCCTCCTGCGGGCCCTCGAAGCTTCGAAGCGCGTGGGGATCGCAAAGCTCGCCATGTTCCAGCGCGAGTACGTCGTGTTTATACGCCCGTACGACCACGGCCTGGCGCTGCACACCATGCATTTCGCGAGCGAAATACGCGAGGCCCCGGGGTATGGGAAGACCGAGGACGTCAAACTCAAGCCGCAGGAGATCAAGCTGGCGGAACAACTCGTCGATTCGCTGTCCGAGGATTTCCATGCCGAAAAATACCACGACGAGTTTGAAGAACGGCTCAAAGCCCTCATTGACGCCAAGCGCAACGGCAAAGCTATTGCCGCCCCCCCCGAACAGCGCCGAGCGCCCGCGATCGATATCACGACGGCCCTGAAAAAAAGCCTTGCGGCCACCTCCGCACACCATGCCCGGCCAGTGCATGGGAGACTGCGACGGGTCAAGCCCGTTTCGATCCCCGGGCACAGAACCGCAACCCGCGCCACGCGCTGAGAATCCAGGTTAAGAGCAGGGACGAGGGGCGAAGAGAATCGGGGCATCGGACCATCGGGGCATTGAACTGCTTGCTCGTCACCCGCCACTACACTATTGAGGCTGGGGCAGGCAGCAGCTTTCGACTCTCAACTTTCAGCCGCACCTTGCTACCTTCTTGTATCCCCGCCGGGAACCCTGTAGCATTCTCCTCTCTTCGACACGAGTCAACCTGGGAGGTTACGATGGCTGAAAACAACCTTGCGAATGGGCCACTCACGGCGCTCACGGAAGAAGAGCGTATGTTTCAGGCGATGGCGCATGAATTCGCCGCGAACGAAATCCTTCCCCATGTCGAAGAAATGGACCGCGAGGGCGCTTTCAACCACCCGCTCTTGGAAACATTCTTCGCGCAGGGTTTTATGGGGATTGAAGTTCCCGAGGCTTACGGGGGCAGTGGAGGCTCATTTTTCCTGGCGATTCTGGCCATCGAGGAATTCTCACGTGTAGACGCTTCGGCGGGCGTGGTGATTGACGTTCAGAACACGCTGGTGAACAACGCACTCCAAAAGTGGGGAACAGAGGGGCAGAAGCAGAAATTCCTCCCGCGCCTGGTGCGCGACACCCTCGGCGCCTACGCCCTCTCGGAGCCGAACGCCGGCAGCGACGCCTTCGCACTCGCCACACGCGCTCGCGAGGACGGCAGCGACTACGTTCTGAACGGCCGGAAGCTCTGGATTACCAACGCCAAGGAAGCGGGGCTGTTCATCGTCTTTGCCAATATCAATCCCGAGGCGGGCTATCGCGGCATCACGGCATTCCTCATTGAACGCGGCACGCCCGGCTTCACCGTCGGGAAGAAGGAGGACAAGCTCGGCATTCGCGCTTCCTCCACCTGCGAGCTCATTCTGGAAGACTGCCGCGTGCCCAAAGAAAATGTCTTAGGTGAAGTCGGCAAGGGTTACAAGGTGGCGATAGAGACGCTGAACGAAGGCCGCATCGGCATCGCCGCGCAGATGGTGGGAGTGGCGCGCGGGGCGCTGGAAAACGCCGTTCGCTACGCGCAGGAGCGCCAGCAGTTCGGCAAGCCCATCGCCGAGTTCCAGGCCATCCAGTTCCAATTGGCCCGCTTGGCGACGGAGGTTGAGGCGGCGCGCCTGATGGCCTATAACGCCGCGCGGCTGAAGGACGCGCGAGTGCCCTTCCTGAAAGAAGCCGCCATGGCCAAGTATTTTTGTTCGCAGGTGGCGGAGCGGGTGGCCTCCGAGTGCCTGGAAGTTTACGGCGGCTACGGTTTTACGCGCGACTATCCGGCGGAGAAATTTCTGCGCGACTCGAAGATCGGAAAGATCTACGAGGGCACGTCGTTTATGCAGCTTCAGACCATTGCGAAGATCGTCCTGGGAAAATGAGCGGGCTTTCGGACCCCGACTTATGTCTTTGGAACATCGGGAATTGAATTGTACCTTTCAAGGTGAGCGGATTCTGGCAGGATTGTGCTCTCGGGCCGCGGCTCAGCACGGATGAGCCTCCCTCCTTGCGGCCCCGTGGGTTGCGAATATGGACTGGAAAGATTTTCTCCGGCGGATATTTCTGATCGATCTGATCAAAGGCTTGCGGCTGACGTTTTCCTATCAGCGCCCGGATGCCACTTATACGGAGCAGTATCCCCTGGAGCGGCCGCCCGTGGCGGAGCGCTATCGGGGAGCGCCGCGCTTGAACAATCATCCCGAATCGGGCGAGACGCTGTGCATCGCCTGCAACCTGTGCTCGATTGCCTGCCCGGAAAATCTGATTGTGGTGGGCTGGGCGCGCACGGAAGACCGCAAGAAGCGGCTGACCACCTTCACCTACGATCTTTCGCGCTGCATGTTCTGCGGGTTGTGCGAGGACGCCTGTCCGGTGGACGCGCTGGAGTTGACGCAGGACTTCGAGATCGCCAACTATTCGCGCGAGGGCATGATTTGGGACCGGCAAGCGCTGGAAGAGGGACCTCAGCCCGCGCGCTATACGCGCTAACTAAAGTTCATGGAAGAAGCCAGGGGTCAGAAGCCACAACGGACGGACCGCGAAAGCCTGCCTGCACATTCCACGGCTAAAGAAGCTGCGAAAAAATGAACAATCTCACGCAAATGCTTCTGCTCATCCAGGAATTGTTTTACAGCCATTAGAGATATCCAGCGACACTCCCGCGCAGAGACGGCTGCCGCCTTTGCGGAGGAATCCCTGCCTTCTTGCCCGCGAGGTGTAGAGACTCCTCCCCCTCATCAGACTCGCCGTGTGTCTGCCGCCGTTGGGGAGGCGCCGCGGGTCGCGTGAGCGGCCCGCGGCCTAAAGCTATTTCTTTTTGGGAGGCACAACAGCGTCTTTGAACGCTTTGGCCAGACGGAACTTTACGACGGTCTTGGCCGGGATCTTGATCGGCTCGCCGGTTTGTGGATTGCGGCCCATCCGCGCCTTCCGGTTCGCCTTGACGGCTTTCCCTAACCCCGGGATTACAAATTGGCCACCAGCCTTGGCTTCCTTGGTGGCGAGTGCGACGAGCTCTTCGAGAATGCCCGCCACCGCTTTCTTCTGAATCGCTGCCTTCTCTGCCAGGTGAGATACAACTTGGGACTTGGTCATGACTTTCGCCATTTGCTGCTCCTCTCCTCACTGCGTGTTTTTTTGGAATGAGACCTTGTCACGATTACCGGGCCACAATGTAGACAATTACTATCGAGCTGTCAAGACATTTTAGTGGAGACGCCCCAGGAAAAGCCACAAAAAATGCACCGATGGCGGAGCCCCCTCGCAGAAGACCGGCCTATTTCGCGGGGGAGCGATTGCAAACCGCCAGGGGTTTGGCTATATTCCCAGCAGGAGGTTCGAATGCCGCTCTTTGAATATAAGTGCCGGGATTGCGGGACGACCTTTGAAAAGATCGTGCCCTCTTCCACCACCCCGGTGGCCTGCAAGAAGTGCGAAAGCCCCAAGGTGGAAAAGTTGTTGTCAGTGTTTGCCGTGGGGGCATCGTCGCGTTCTGCGGCCTCATTTGAATCCGGGCCCTGCGGGGCCTGTGGCGCGGCTCAACGCGGAATGTGCGGCATGGAATAAATCAGGTGTCAGGTATCAGGCGCCAGGTTTCAGGTTTAGCTGACACCTGGCACCTATGATTTACCCGCGCATTCCCAACCTGCGCCTCGGCACTTCGAGCTGGTCCAGTGCTGACTGGGTGGGAAGGTTTTACCCGACCGGCACGGCGCCGGCTGACTTCCTCGGCGCTTACGCCCAGCATTTTGACACGGTCGAAGTTGATTCTACCTATTACCGGATTCCTGCCGAGTCCATGGTGCGGAACTGGCGTGCCCGCACGCCGCCGGGATTCACCTTCGCCGCCAAGTTCCCGCAAGTGATCACGCACGAAAAGGTGCTGCAGGATTGCCGCGAGGACCTAACCCAATTCCTGCGCACCATGAACTTGCTGGAAGACCGCCTGGGGCCGCTGCTCTTGCAGTTCCCCTACTTCAACAAACAGGCCTTTGCGCGCCCGGAGGATTTCTTGGCCCGCCTCAGTCCTTTTCTGGAGGAGTTACCCGGCGGATTCCGTTACGCCCTGGAGGTCCGCAATAAGTACTGGGTGAATGCGCGGCTGCTCGATATCCTGCGCAAAAAGCGCGTGGCTCTGGCGTTGATCGATCACCCCTGGATGACTCCCATTTCACAACTGGTAAACAACTTGGACGCGGTGACCGCCGACTTCACATACCTCCGCTGGCTCGGCGACCGCAAAGGCATTGAGGAAAAAACCCAGCACTGGGACCGCATCATCATTGACCGGGAAGATGAAATGCGAATCTGGATTCCGGTCATCCGCCAGCTTCTCAAGCGGGGCATTCAAGTGATGGGGTATTTTAACAATCATTACGCCGGCTTCGCGCCCGGGTCGATCGAACTGTTTGCCAAAGTCTGGGAAAGCATGCAGGAATCATCAGCATAAAAAAACGTAAAAAAGGGCTTGACACCGCGGTCAGACGCAAGTACCTTACTCAACCAGTTGTCTATACAACCAGAGGTTCTATTGACCGTGCTCGCCATCGACCGCACGAGTGTCGTGCCGCTCTACTTCCAGATTCGTGAGAACCTGCTGGCAGAGATCCGGTCCAGTCGTTTAAAAGCAGGTGATCCCTTGCTTTCCGAACAGCAGCTTTCGGCGCAGCTCGGGGTCAGCCGCATGACCGCGCGCCAGGCGTTGCAGTCGCTTTGCAGCCTGGGCGTGGCGTATCGCCAAAAGGGAAAAGGTACATTCGTATCCAAAATCAAATTCGAGATCAATTTCCGCCACGTGCAATCCTTCTCAGAGCAGATGGGCGCCCTCGGATTTTCCGTGAACTCCAAGGTGCTCTCGTTGGGGATGGTGCCGGCCCCGCCGGAGATTGCCGTCGCCCTCCGGGTGGCTCCCCACTCGGAGATCGTAAGGTTGCAGCGCCTGCGTATGGCCGCCACGCTCCCGGTGGCGATTGAATGGAGCCACCTGCCCCATCACCTTTGCCCCGGCCTCGTCGAGCAATTTAGCCCGGGCGACTCCCTTTACGAGACGCTGGCGAAACGCTATGGGATTCATATCCAAGTTGCGGATGAGACGGTGGAAGTGGGGCTGGCGGGAGCTGAAGATGTGCGCCTGTTGCGTGTGCGCAAAGGCAGTCCACTTTTTCTTTTTACGCGGGTCGCTTACCTTGCCGATGGACAGCCGGTCGAGTATGTGAAAAGCCGGTATCGTGCGGACCGCTACAAGATCGTCAGCCGGCTCACCCGGCCCGGCGTTTAGGGGTAGCGGTACTCCATCGAGCTTGCAAGTCCGGCCCCGTCAATGATATTTTACGGTTACGCAGGGTAATTGCATTCCAGTGCACAGCCGCTGCGCGGCTGTTCTTGGCGGTCTTTCCAAAAGGCCGCCGGCGAGGTTTTGAACACTGAACACTTCCGAGCGTTGGGAAAAACGGGGAAAATTGCAAATCAAGGAGGTACGATCATGAAGTTCGACCACGCAGGATGGCAGAAGGTTCATCTGTCACTAGCGCTGCTGGTGGCAATTGCCGGGCTGCTCCTTTGTGCGAGCGCCTGGGCGCAGGAAACAACAGGCTCGATTTCCGGCACGGTGAAAGATCCCAGCGGGGCAGTCGTTCCCAACGCCAAGGTTACCCTTCGGGACACTGATAAGAACGCGGACGTTCGCAAGGGGACGACCAACGGCACCGGCGATTTCGCGTTTGTGGAGCTCCCGGTCGGTCGTTATTCCTTCACCGTGGAAGCGGCGGGCTTCCGAAAATTCGTCCAGGCCGGTATTGTCCTGAACGTGGACGACAAGTTGACGTTCTTTCCCAGCCTCGAGGTGGGGGCCGCCTCGCAAGAGGTGAAAGTGGAAGCCTCTCCCCTCCAGGTCGATATGGAAGATGCCGTAGCTGTCGGCGTGGTTTCGGGCACCCAGGTGCGCGAGCTCACCATGAATAACCGCGTTTGGGAGCAGCTCATGATTCTGGTGCCCGGGGTCAGCGACAGCAACAATACTGATCAATACTATGTCGGCGCTACCAACCCCATGGGCGGCTCCGCCACCAATACCACGGGTTTTCAGATCAACGGCGGCCGCCGCGAGGAGAACAACTTCCAGGTGGACGGCATGGACAACATGGATCGCGGCAGCAACCTGACGATCCTCTCCTTCCCCAGCGTGGATGCCATCTCCGAGTTCCGCATCGTGCGCGGCGTCTATGATCCCGAGTTGGGCCGCTCGGGCGGGGCACAGGTGAACGTGGTCACACGGTCTGGGACCAGCGACATTCATGGCGGGGTTTACGAATTCTGGCGCAACAACATTCTGAACGCCAACCAATGGGTCAACAATACCTCCACCCCGACGGCCACTCCCCGGCCTATCCTGCGCTATAACGATTTTGGCGGCACCGTGGGCGGGCCGGTCTACATTCCCCACGTTTACGAGCAGCGCGACAAGACCTTTTTCTTTGTATCCGAAGAAGCTCGCCGGGTCATCAACTACTCGACGGCGACAGCCACGAATGTGCCCACCCCGGGCATGTTGACAGGAACCTTTCTGCATCCCGTGTGCACGAACTGGACAAACACCAACGGTGTGGCTGGGGCTTGCGCGGCTTATGGAACGCAAATTCCTGCCGGCAGCATCAACGCCGTTGCCAATGCCTATATCAAGGACATCTACTCCAAGTTTCCGCCCATCAACTCCGGGACCTTCAACATCATTTCAAATTTGGCCGGCGTCTACAACTACCACGAAGATATGGTCAAGGTGGATCACACCATCAAGGGCAAGGTGACGATCTACGGCAAGTACTTACACGACACCATCCCCACCATTGAGCCCGGGGGTCTGTTTACGAGCTATCCCATCAACGGCATCGCCACGACCTCCACTAACTCGCCTGGGCATCAATACAATTTCCACGCGACGGCGACGCTATCGCCCACCTTCCTGATTGATGGTGCGTATGGCTTCTCCTATGGGGCCATCCTCAGCACGAATATTGGCCTTTCGAGTTCCACGGCCTCTCCCGATGTCACATCCGCGATCGGCAATCTGATGCCCTTCACCCCTCTTCTCGGCCGCGTGCCCACCATCGGCTTCAGCAGCGGCACCGGGGTTTCGGGCTACGGTCCCTATAACGACTATAACCGTAATCAGACGGCGTTCATTAACGTCTCGAAGGTCTTCGGCGCTCACACGCTGAAGTTTGGGATGATCGGTTATCACTACAACAAGCACGAAAACTTGCTGAGCGGATCCCCCAACGGCTCCTTCAGCTTCAACAATCAAAACGCTCCCACCTCCTCCACGTCGGGCGGCACCATTTGCGGGACGGGGGCTCTGCCCGCCTGCCCCAGCAGCTTCGAGCAGAACTGGGCGAATTTCCTGCTGGGGAATGACACTGGTTTCGCGCAAGCGAATCTGGACGTCACCGCCAACATCTTCGACAACCAGGTCGAATTCTATGGGCAGGACACCTGGCGCGTCAGGCCCAATTTCACTGTGACTTATGGCCTGCGGGACTCCTTTTTCCGCCAGCCCACCGACGGCAGCGGCCCCGGCGGCAGCAGCCGGCTCATCAACTTCGATCCGGCGCTCTACGATCCCACCAAGGCGCCCTGCGTTCTCTCCAACGGCAACATTGACGTGTCGCTGGTGAACGGCCTTCCCTCCAGCAGCGCCTGTAATTCCAAATACACCCCGCTGAACGGCTTCATCTTTGCGAGTGCGACTCCCGTCACCTACAACGGGTTCACGGGTTTGAAATCGCCCTTCGGGAGCAAAGTCGGCAAGGAGTTCGACCGCGCCATCGCCCCGCGTCTGGGCATCGCCTGGGATCCTTTTGGCAACGGCAAGACTTCCATCCGCGCGGGCTATGGCATGTTTTTTGACAACGGATTGGAGTTCGGAAATCCCGAGCTCAACGTCGCCAACAACCCGGGCTTCCTGACCAACCTGAGCTTCACCAACACGACGTTTGCCGCCCCCAGCGGCGCCACCACCACCGTTACCAGCACGGCGGCGCCGGCCATCAACAATCGCATGCCCATCAATTACAAGGCCCCCTACATGGAACAGTGGAGCCTGGACATTCAGCGCCAATTCCAGCAAACGTGGCTGGTCGACGTGGGTTACTATGGGAATTCCGGAACCCACTTGCCCGGTTTTCTTGACACCAATGCTCCCCTGCCCGGGGCATGGAAAACCTGTGCTGCTCCCAATTCCTGCACCAGCGGGCCGAACACCATCCAGTTCACCTCCGCGAACGGGGGCTCCGCTTGTAACGGTATGCCTTGTGTAACTTCGAGCAACACCACCCTGCTCAACATTGTGCGGCCCTATATCGGTTACGGATATGCCGCCGATTTCGAGGATGCCTACACTTCAAATTACGAGGCCTTGCAGATGCAGGTGCAAAAGAAGCTTTCCGGCAACTCCTCGTTCAACCTGGCCTATACCTATTCTCACGGTCTAACCACCTATCAGGCTGACCGCAGCACGGATGGCGTCATGCCGCAGAGCTACGCGAACATCGCCGAAAACTACGGTCCCAACATCGCTGACCGCCGCCATGTGATCACCGGCAACTTCGTTTATGACCTTCCCTGGATGCATTCACAGAGGGGCGCGCTCGGCCATGTGCTCGGCGGCTGGGAATTCAGCGGCGTCCTAACCTTGCAAACGGGTCTGCCCCTCACCCCAGTACTTTCCGGCGCGGGCGTCGTGGATACGGCCGGGGTAGGATGGTTGGGCTCGTCGCAGGGCTCCCTGCGTCCGGACATCGTGGGCAACCCCAACTGGGGCCCCCACACGTATGCGCCGTTGACCACGGGCGAGTGGTACTACACCGGCGCCTACCAGTGTTACGGAACGGCCAAATACTGCGTTCCCTACACCGGGCAGACCAGTGTCGGCGATTCTTCTCCGGGAACCGCGCGCGGCCCCGGCTTCTGGCGCACCGATATCGGTCTGTTCAAGAACATCAAATTCAGTGAGCGCTTCACCGGCCAGTTGCGCTTGGAAACCTTTAACACCTTCAACCATGTCAATCCCATTGGTCCCGGCGGTACCGGCAGTGGCTCCAATACGTTTAGCAGTGGCTCCTTCGACGAGGTTCTGATAGCCCGAGATCCACGCCTCGTTCAGATCGCGATGAAGTTGAACTTCTAGCCTGACCTCCAGGGGCGTCCGTCATCTGGCGGACGCCCCACCTCTTCGGGCGACTTTGTGTTCGCCCAGCTCGCATCCTTGTATAATCACCGTTCATTCGTCGGCTGGAGGAGGGGCGCACATGGCGCGCCCCGAACGACTGACCGGCAAAGTGGCTGGAGGCGTTAATGCCGCGCGTCGAGGTCAGGCTGCTGAAGAATGTCGATGAGTACCGTCAATGCGAGCTTGTCCAGACGCACGTTTGGGGCGCGCCGGGCGTCACCCGCGAGGTCATCACGGCGGTGCAGAAATTCGGGGGCGCGGTAATTGGAACCCTCATCGAGGCCAAGGTTGTGGGTTTCATTTTCGCCTTCCTCGCGCAATACCACGGCCGCCTGGTCCACTGGTCACACATGATGGCGGTGGAAGCGAAGTATCGGGACCGGGGATTTGGCTTCCGGATGAAACTGGTTCACCGCCAAATCGCTCTGGAGCGCGGAATCAAGTCCATCTGTTGGACCTTCGACCCGTTGCAAAGCCGGAATGCGCGGCTAAACATCTCGCGCTTGGGCGCCGTGGCTGAAGAATACCTGCCGGATTGTTACGGGCGCTTTCCCAGCCTGCTCGAAAAAGGCTTGCCCAGCGACCGCTGGGTGGTGAACTGGCGAATCTCCACCGCGCGGGTCGAAGCGCGGCTACGTGGACAGACGCCGCCTTTTGACGCGACGCTGCCGCGAGTGAACGAGACTCGGCTGAACGCCCAAGGCTTTCCCCAGAACCGGACGATTCGGCTGGACCTCGCCTATCGCCGGCTGCTGGTGGAAACTCCGGCCCAAACCGACGCGATGCGCTCAAAAGCCATGCCCCTGGCCCGCCGCTGGCGGCTGGAAGCGCGCCGCATCTTTCAGCACTATCTTTCCGCAGGATATCGCGTGGAGGACTTCTTCCCACCTCAACCGGCAACCGAGGGGCGTTGCTTTTATCTGCTGCGGCGCCAGGCGCAGGGCCTTTGTCCACTCGCTCGGCTTGACTTAACTCCTTCGCGCAAGGTATCTTATTAATCTGGCAGTAATGCAGGAAATCCAAGCGGGGAGCATTGCGTCTTGAAACGTACCTTTCAACCGAACCGCCGGCGCCGGGCAAAAACGCACGGCTTTCGCATTCGCATGAGAACTCCGGGGGGGCGCAATGTATTGCGGCGCCGCCGTCAGAAGAGCCGTCATCGCTTGACTCCCTAAAGAGATCGTTTGACCTCTCAAGCTTTCCCCAAGACTGCTCGGCTGCTACGCCGAAGCGAGTTTCGGCGGGTTTACGATGAAGGGCAGCGCCGCAGCGCGTCACTATGCACGGTCTTTTGCCGACCCAACGGGTTGCCACATTCGCGCCTGGGCATTACCACGCCGGTGCGTGTGGGGAATGCTGTCCAGCGCAATCGTCTGCGCCGGCGAGTGCGCGAAGTGTTCCGCCTGAATCGCGCCAACCTTCCGGGCGGGTGGGACATCCTGGTGAATCCCCGCGAGGCGTTGGGGAAAGTCTCCTTCGCCACGCTCCAACGGGAACTGCTGCGGCTGTTTCCCCAGCAGCCTCCCTCGTCGCCGGCGCACGTGGGCTCTTGAAGCTTCTGGTTTTGCTGTTGATCCGCTTTTACCAGGCGTGTATTTCGCCCATGATGCCCTTGGCTTGCCGGTTCCAGCCTTCCTGCTCAGCTTACGCCTTCGAAGCGGTTGAAATATGGGGAGTCTGGAGGGGCGGGCGATTGGCTTTAGGGCGGCTGCTTCGCTGCCGGCCTTGGGGAAGTTACGGTTACGACCCGGTGCCGGAAAGACAGGATTCAGGATCTAGGATCTAGGATTTAGGCCCCTGGCCTCAGGCCCTAGATCCTAAATCCTGAATCCTAAATCCTGATACCTGGCACCTGAAACCTAGGATTTACCGTGAACCTTGACCAAGAAAAACGTGTGATGCTCGCCTTCGCGCTCTCCATTGTGATGCTCATCCTGTATCGCGTCTACTTCGTCAAGGAGCCGCCTCCGGAGCCGAAGAAGGCCGTGCCGGCGGCAGCGACTACGGCCCCGCACCCCGGCCAGACAGCAGCACCCGCTATGGTGACCCCTGCGCCGCCTCCTCCTCCCGTGGCACTACCGGTCTCGCAAGGCGCCAAACCCGAAGAAATCGTGGTGGAAGGCAAGCTTTACCGCGTGACCTTCTCGACCGTGGGCGCCGTCGTTCGGAGTTGGGTGATAAAGAATTATCCCAAGGGCGAACAGATTGACACCATTGACAGCCACGCCTGCGAAATACTGGGGTTCCCCTTGAGCCTCAGCATGGCGGACGCCGCGCTCGGTTCGCACGTCAACGAGGCGATTTACGTGACGAAGGCCTATTCTGGGGAGGTTGTCCCCAGCGGGCAGGAACCTGTGGAGCAATCGGGAAACACGTTTTCCCCTCCCGTCAACCTCACGTTCACGTACAGCGACGGGAAGATTCAAGTGAAGAAGCAGTTTTCCTTTGGTGAGCGGTATTCCGTCACGGCCCACGTCAGTGTCTTTGATGGTCAGCATTACCTGCCCGTGGAGGTGGCTTGGCCGGGCGGGTTTGGGGACCAGTCCCTGCCGCCCGCTACGGCATCCGTCTCGGAACGAGCCGTCTACGAATCCGCCGACGACTCTAAGGTCCGGGAGGTGACTCTGGTTCCCTCGTTTTTTGGGCGCTTTTTTTCCGGAGGGAACGGAGCCAGCGGCAATGCAATGCAGCAGGATGTCTCCGGCCCTCTGGTCTTCGCCGGTCTCGAGGATCGCTTCTTCGCGGGCATCTTTCTTACCGATTCTCCCGATGCCCAGGCCCGAATCACTCGAGAAGTTTGGACCCCGCCGGATTTTCAGGGTGAGGAAAAGGACAAACCGAAGCCGCTGGCCGTAAGACTCGTGAGCCCGAGTGCGAAGCCCGCAGACTTCCGCCTGGTCGTCGTGCCCAAGGACCTGGACGTCTTGCGTGCCATGTACCCGCCGCTGGATTCTCTGGTTGACTTCGGCTGGTTCAGCTTCGTCGCCAAGCCTCTGTTTATCGCCTTGCATTACATCAACGACCATTGGGTTCACAATTATGGCTGGGCCATTATCATTTTAACGGTCATCATCACTACGGCGATGTTCCCGCTCAAGCTGAAAAGCCTTCGTTCCGCTCAGGAAATGCAGAAGGTTCAGCCGATCATCAAGGGCATCCAGGACAAGTACAAGAATTACAAATTCAACGATCCGCGCAAGCAAAAGATGAACGAAGAAGTCATGAAGGTTTACCACGAGCACGGCATCAATCCTTTTGGCAGTTGCATTCCCATGCTTTTGCAGATGCCCTTCCTTTACGCCTTTTACGCTGTGCTCGGCGTGGCCATTGAGCTTCGCCACGCGCCATGGATCTGGTGGGTCAAGGACCTCTCCGCGCCGGACCGGCTGGTCGTTGGGGGTGTTCCCATTCCGGTCTTGGTGATTCTGATGACCATCGCTTCGTATTTCTCGATGAAGATGACGCCACAGCCTACCGCCGACCCTTCCCAGGCGCGCATGATGATGATGATGCCGCTCTTTATGGGATTCGTGTTCTACCGTTTCGCCAGCGGCATGGTCCTCTACTGGCTCACCACTAGCGTGGTGCAGATTCTTCAGCAGGTTTACATCAATCGCCGCATGCCGCGCCCAACGCCTCCTCCCAACCCGCGCAAGCCTGCTGAGGCTAAGGGGTGAAATATGGACACCGACAACGCTCCTGTTGAACACACCATCGAAAAATATTTGAGCTTGATGGAATCCCTGCTCCGCGAGTTCATTAAGCACAGCCCCTTTGAACTTACTTTTTCCATTCAGAAGCCTGCTGCCCAGGCGGAAGACCCGGAGGCGCCGGAATATGTTGTGGATTTTTCCGGGGCGGACTCAGGTCTGCTGCTGGAAAAGAACGCCGCACTTTTGCACGCCATCGAATACGTGGTGCTGAAGGCCATCCGGCTGGATGAGGATCATTTCCGGAGAATTGCCTTCGATTCCCAGGATTGGCGGCGAATGCGGATGGAGGAGTTGCGCCTGATGGCGCAGGTGGCGGCGGAACGAGTGATCGAAACGGGCGACCCTTTTACCCTAAACCCCATGAGCCCCCGCGAGCGGCGCATCGTCCACTTGGCCTTGAGAGATCGGCCCCAGGTCCGCACCCAAAGTGAAGGAATGGGACCGGAGCGGAAGGTCGTGATTTTTCCAGCCAAGTGATGGCGGAATCGGGTGATCCGATGATCGGGTGATCGGGTGAACAAAGTACGGGATGATTGGTTTTTCCGTTGTTCACCCGATCACCCGATTACCCGATCACCCGATCCCATGATTTCCGGAGACACCATCGTCGCAATTTCCACGCCCGCGGGCCGGGGCGGATTGGGAGTGGTGCGGCTTTCGGGCGACCGCGCCATCGAGATCGCCACCCGCCTGATCAAACTGCCGAAGCTGCCTCTGGAAACTCAACGCGCGACGCTCGGCGCCTTCGCGCACATGGAATCGGGCCGGGTGCTCGATCAGGTGGTGGTGATCTGCTTTCGCGCGCCGCATTCCTACACGGCGGAAGACTTGGTGGAAATTTCCTGCCACGGCGCCCCGGTCATCCTGCGCTATCTCGTGGAGTGCTGCCTTGCCGAGGGCGCGCGCGCCGCGGAGCCGGGCGAGTTCACGATGCGCGCCTTCCTGAACGGGCGAATGGACCTGACCCAGGCGGAAGCGGTTCGCGATTTGATCGAGTCGCAGACACTCTACCAGGCTCGCGTCGCCGCGCAACAGCTCGAGGGCTCCGTCTCCACGCGCCTGAAACCTCACAAGAAGGTCTTGCTCGATCTCATCGCGCGGCTCGAAGCGGGCATCGACTTTGCCGAAGACGACGTGGCGGTAATCGAATGGCAGGAGATTCTCACCCGCCTCGACCAGATCAGCGCGGATCTCCAAAAGCTTGTGGAAGGTTATGAGTACGGGCGCATCGTGCGCGAAGGGCTGACGCTGGCCATTGTGGGGCGGCCCAACGTCGGCAAGTCGAGCCTCTTTAATCGCCTGCTGAATGAAGAGCGCGCCATCGTGACCCCCATCCCCGGAACCACCCGCGACCTGGTGGCCGAGACCGCCAATCTCGGCGGCATCCCTCTGCGCTTTGTGGACACGGCGGGCGTCCGCGAGGCCCTCGATGAAGTTGAGAAGATCGGCGTGGAGCGTACCTTTTCCGCCATTGCCGATTCGGATTTGCGCCTCATGGTGGTGGATGCCTCAGGACCCTGGACAGAAGATGACACCCTCCTGCTCGAGAAGTTGCGCCCTCTGGGCGCGCTGCTCGTCGCCCTGAACAAATCGGACCTGCCACCGCATGTTTCCTTCGCGTCGCCCCTCGGCAAAGACGTAGGGGCGCATGGCCATGCGCCCCTACACTTTGCTGATGCCAGAACGTTAGCGCCAGTGGAGGCGGATGCCGGACCGACCCCGCCCCAAATCGTCCGCACCTCGGCGCTGACGGGGGAGGGAATTCACGAACTCAAAGAAAAGATTCTTGCCCTTGCAACCCCGACGCGCGACATCGCGCCGGAAGGCGAATTCATTACCAACCTGCGCCACCAGCAGCTTATTAAGAATTCACTCGGAGGTCTGGCCAAGGCTCGCCAAGCTGCCGAGCAACAAACGCCGCACGAAATGCTCCTGCTCGACCTCTACGACGCCCTGCGGCCCCTCGACCTCCTCACCGGCGCCACCTACGCCGACGACGTCCTCGATATCATCTTCAAAACCTTTTGCGTGGGGAAGTAGGGGGATCGGGCCATCGGTTCATCGGGCCATCGGGCCATTTTGGCTTTTAGATTTTGGATTTTGGATTGAAGCAGTCGGATATTGGTAATCGTGCTTTTCACTCGTCACTGCTGGCGTGATTGGGCCTTCGGGCCATCGGGCGATTTTCGAGTTTCCAATTTCCAGTTTCCATCACCTCGGATAACGTCAAGGTGCGCATCTACGACAGCACAGCAGTGGTTACAGGCGCCGTTTCGATCAAGGCGAAAACGAAAGGGCAGGAGCTCAGCGTCGACCTCCTGTATCTGGAGGTATTCGTGAAGCAAGCCGGCCGGTGGCAACTGGTGGGGTGGGAATCCACGCGCCGCGGGCCCTAAGCACCGGAAAGCGCGGGCTGGGGTTCGTGGCTCGTTGTAAAGCCGAACGGCGTTCGGCCTGAGGTGGGCCGTCGTTGCCGCCACCATTGAGTCAAGGTTGGGCATCCAGGGAAAAGCCCGCAGGCAGGGCTGCGCTGACCATTCCCACCTGCTCTGGTATAATCGCCCGTGGCATTTCCTGAATCAGCCGCGAGTTGAATCGATGGGAAGAAGCAGATGATTGACGAGAAGAAGATTGCCGACCTGGGTGAAAGGATTGCCCGTGAGTTCCAGCCGGAGCGAATCATCCTTTTTGGTTCCTATGCCTACGGGAAACCGCGGCCGGACTCCGACGTGGACCTCCTGGTGGTGCTGGCTTTTGACGGCAAAGGCTTTCGGAAGTCCCTGGAAATCCTGAACCGCGTTGACCCGGATTTCTCGGTTGATCTAGTGGCGCGCCGTCCGGAGGATACCGCCCGGCGCTACGAGGAGGGCGACCCCCTGATTCGGGAGGCCCTGGACCGCGGAAAGGTGCTCTATGAAAGGCACCGCTAAGGAGTGGACGGACAAGGCCGAAGCCGACTTCTCGACCGCGGCCCGCGAACTCAAGGCGGTCGAGTCGCCCAATTTCGATGCGGTCTGTTTTCACGCCCAGCAGTGCGTTGAGAAATTGATGAAGGCCCTGCTGATCCACCTTGGCACCGTTCCCCCAAGAACCCACGACTTGACGGAATTGGACCGTTTGTTGACCCCGGTCTGCGCCCAGTGGTCGTGGCCGGTGCAGGACCTGCGGTTCTTGACCCGCGCGGCGGTTGATTTCCGCTATCCGGGAGAGTCCGCGGACCGCGATGAGGCGGCGGAGTCTCTCGATATCGCCACCCGACTGCGCGCGAGCTTGCGCGCGTTATTGGGGATTTCCACCTGAGAATAATGTTAGCGCCACACTGCGTTCGGCCCGGGGCCAGCGCTGCTGGCCCCTACAAGAACGCGCCGCGTGGCATGGGCGTCTCGCCCGTGTCCGGTCATGGCCGGGAAGGCCATGCCACGCCGTTGGTCGCGGCTCCGCCGCGTTGTGCTACCTGCCATTGCATAGCAAGGCCCGTGCTGCGGCGCTCTATTTCCTGGGCCTGCATGTCACGCCCACCTTGGTGCGTGCGCGCCTGCCCCGCCTTGGCGGGGAGCGCCGGCTTCGTTCGGGCAGCTTGTGGAAGAAAAAGCTGTCGCCCCAAAGGGCAACTCTCCGAAAGCTACCCCACAACGCTTCGGAGATGCCTAAGGTCTGCGTCATTCTGTGATGCGATGCGCGCGGACGATAAATCTCTGGGGGGCGGGGCCGACAAAATAGAATGGATAACAGGTCACCAGGGTGAGGATATCGTCCGCCGTTGCGCTCAGAACCCCAATGTCCTCGGACTCGATGACCTGGGTCGAGTCCACGCGATAGCGGTAGGACCCACGGAGGGTTGTCAAGGTGATTTCGTCGTCCTTGTGGATATTGCGCAGTCCGCGAAAGAACGTGTCCCGGTGCCCCGCCAGCGCGACGTTGCCTTGTTGACCCGGCAACGGGGTGCCGGGAATATGTCCGACCGCGTGTCGCAAAGTTCTTGCCTCGACGCCTTCCATGATCATCGCCGCAAGGCCGATGGAACTGATCTCAATTCGCCCCAACGGAGAGCCTGCCAGGCCATCGATGCCAAAACTCACAGCGCGCGCACGATCCACTTCCGCTTGAGCGGGAAGAGGAGACGAACCAGGCTGTTGAAGGGTACTTGCTGCCGTCTGCGCATCCTTCAAGGCGCGCTCAAATCGCCAGGTTTGATAGGCCTGAAAGCCCCACCGGTCGAGCAGCACGATGGCGCAGTAACTCAGCGTGAGGAGGCCCACCACAAGAAAGAAGAAGCGGGCCCAACGGACAAACAAGGCAAGTCGCGTTGGCGGCTGTTTAATTTTGAACATCATGGCCGGTCGCTCTGACTGCCGGCGGTGGGGGCCAAGGCCTGGGGTTTCGAGGGGGCGTAGTAACCGGCCCGGGTGCGGACGGACAAACGTCCATGACCCGGCGCCGTCGCCTTCACTTGGATGACCCGATAGGCGCCGTCGGAATTTCTATTCAGGGGAGTATAAGCGAGGGTGTACTGTTCACGGATATCATGAGCGATTCGTTCACAAACAGGGACCACGTCCGGTATGGCCTGCGGAAAGAACGCCTCGCCTCCCGTAGCCTTGGAAAGCTCCCGGAGGGCGTCAGGCTTCTTGTCGGGGTCGTCGTCGGTATAGATTCCAATGGTATAGATGATGGCATCGGACTGCCTCGCCAGGGTCAGGATCTGACCCAACTTGTGTTGGCTGGCGTTGTCCCCCCCGTCGCTCACCACGATCAGCACTTTCTTGTCCCGATTCCCCATCTTCAGGTGCTCGAGCGCAGCGGCCAGAGCGTCGTAGAGCGCCGTCTCGCCGTTCGTCTTAAATTTCGACAGGGCAATCTGTAATACCGCCGGGTGGTCCGTGAAGGGCAGGTTGGCGGGAAGGCCAAAGGAAACATGCTCGTTGAAATTGACCACGAACATCTGGTCCTGCGGATTGCTGGAGCGGGCAAACGCCAGGGCCGCGGCGATCACCTCATCGCGCTTGGGTCCCATGCTTCCACTGTTGTCTAAAACCAGGCCCACCGTGACCGGAATATCCTCATGACTGTAATATTCAATCGGTTGCAGCGCGCCGTCCTCGTAGACCTGAAAGTCATTCTTGCTGAGCCCCGAAACCGCAGCGCCTTTGTGGTTCTGCACGGTCGCGTGCAAGACCACGCTGGAAACATTCACACGGATTTTGAAGGGTTCAAGCGGGCGAAGCTCGGAAGTCGAGGCTTCCTGAGGGCGGGCAACACTGGGCAGGGTAAGCAAGAAAACCAGCGCCACCAGATATCGGCTCGTGGTGGCGCGTGCCTTCCCCGCGCCTAATCCCGTGTTGAGTGACCCCGCTGCTTGCGACAACCTGCACCTCCGCTAAACCGTAGCGCGTCTCTTGGATGCTGAAGTAGCGGCGAGTTTACCTCGCCAAATGGCGGCGTCAAGCCGCCTCTACACGCGAGGCTCCGCCGTCGATCTTCCCATCAGCCAATTGGCGCCGGGTGCGAATAGTTCTCGCCACCTCCGCCACGTAATACCGCCTCTACATCAAATCGAGCGTGGAGGGGAGGTGATTCTCTGCGTACCACCTCCCTCTCACGGCCCGACGCTCGGTCAGCTTCGCCCGGGCCAACAAAGTGGCGACCGAAGCGTTCTCCTTAGGCCCCCCACGTGGATGGTCCCCGCAGGCCTTCACACTTTCTCGGCTCAAACAATCCGCTTCGAAAGAGCGGAAAGACCGAACCACGCGCCGATTGACAGTAGCCCAATCAATCCCACAAGTGGCAAATGGCTGGCAGTTTGAGGCACTGTCGCCGGGGCGGCGGCAGGTGTCTCAGCGGCGGCTACCTCTGTTGGCGGAGGTTGAACCACTTCCGATACGGCTACCTCTTCGCCCGTAGGTTTAACGGCTATGACCGGCGCCGTCTTCAATGTCTCGATGGGCGCGGGCAGTTCAATCGGTGTCGCCAGAACGGGCTCATTGACGATCTTTGCCAGTTCCAAAGCCCTGGTCTTGGGGTAAACAAATTCCTCGCCCCAGTTACGTCCCGGATAAAACCACGCATGGATAGCTTCGGGCTGTCCTTCGCCTCTTTCCCTAAATGTCATCACCGTTTTGCCAGTTGCCTTCAAACGGTAATTGGGAATGGCGAGGATGGTGGTGTACACATGGTCTTCGGCTACGTTGAAAATTTGAACGATGTGGCGGTCCGAAAGAGAATCCGCGATCTTAAAGACATACGTACCCGCCGGCAGGGTCTGAGCACCCACCCCCGGAACCTCGACTGGCGCGTCGAAGGTCACCGTCGTTTTTCTGTTCCACTCGTCTGCCTTGGCGCTGGGGAGAATCGTTAGAACCACCAGGCACAAGCAGAAGATCAATGCTACGACTTTGAATTGATACAACTTTTTCATCGGAGTTACCTCAATCTTTCTTGGGGCGTTCGATTCTGCCCCGCGTTGTTGGGTCGGACCTACAAATGAAATGAATTTATGAGGCGAAGCCAGCTTCGCCTCAACACCCGCCACGAACAAGGACCACGCTCATCCCACGCGCTTGAAGTGCATGTTGGTGACGTAATGCATGAGTCCAAAAACGTTCAGGAGCCACGCAACGACCACAATGATTACGACAGCATTGAAGATCGATTTAATGGAGCCCGCCATCGGAATGAAGCTGTTGACGAGCCAGAGAAGAACCCCCACGACGATCAGGGCAATCAAGATTTGGAATAACGGCATGATCTAATCCTCCTAATTCCGCTTTCTGAGGCGAGCCCAGCGGTCCGCTGCCGGCTCCAGGCTGTTGAATCTCGCCAGCGGCTTCGCTGCATTCGCGCGCCAGACGCTTGCGTCTGGCACGGTGGTTACTTTCGTTCGATGACTTGCCGTTCTCCCCAGGGATCGCTTATAAGCTGTCAAACGTTCGTCCACCCGAGGGAGAGTATTTCGTCAGCGTGCTGTCCAAGGGGCGAGCCGCACGAGTAGGTCGCACGGTGCCGTCGATCAGAATTTCTTTCGCGGTCACCCTGCGTCCATAAACCTTCTGGTTATCATCTTCATCTTGCTTGTACACGGCCCCGTCGAGCGACGCGCCGCCAAACAACCCGCGTGAGCGCGAGTAGCTCAGAATCTCCGCATGCAGTTGAGCGTCGGTAGCGCCTTCCGCGGAACGACCCACTGGGCCGGCCGCTACGGATATTTCCGCGCCCAGCTTGACGCTGTCCTGAACCAGTTTTTTCATGCCTCCCGGATTCATCACGAGGAAGACAACGTCGGTGGCCTTACCGCCGATCTGAAATCCCACGCTCGCGCCGCCCATGGTGAACATGGAGGGAGCATCCCACGGACCGTTCCCGCCCTTGCGGCACACCAGCACACCGCGTCCATAAGTGCCGCCAAACCCCAAGGCAAATTTCATCTCAGAAGGAACGATGCCCAAACACACGGCCTTGTCCAGCAAATCATGAGGAATGCCCTTGTCGGGAGTGCTCATGATCTCGTTCATAACGTTGGTGGCCTTTTGCAGTTGGCTCTCACCGGCAAACGCCGTCGCACAAAACGTCAACAACAGAAAAACCAAAGTGAGGCTTTTCATTTGAAGCTCCTTTTTTGCAATCCCACCCCCTTGCCGGAGTGTCCGATGTTCCCATTCAGAACTGTCGGACTACTGGCTGGCAATGCGGTGTTTCGAGGGCAGGCGAATCACCCTCGCGACCTTTATGAAGAACCGGGCAATCACCGTAAGGATTACAGCACCCCCAATTGCCACGATGATGCTGTAAAGCAGGCCACCTTGGCGGGCATAGCCCATCAATCGCATGAGATACCAACCATTCAGCGACCCCGCTATACCCAGCACGATGTCCATGGCGACGCCGTAACCGGAACCCTTCATAATTTGTCCGGTTGCCCAACCTGCAATCAGCCCTGCTATGGCCCACCAGAGAATGTGCATATGTCTCCTCGCTCGAGCGGATGATACGGCACCCGCCACCTCTCTCCGCCGGCCGCATCATTGGCCGCTTGGGTAGCTCTCCAGCCAAAAGGCTCCTTCGGCTTCTCCCCTCGGGAGGATCCGCCCCCTGCCCGTGCCGGTAGAATCCTTCCCCGAAGGTGTGCTGGATAAATCGTTAGAAGATGTTGAGCGCAATGTGAATCCCGGGATGCCTCACGTTATACATATAATAGGCCCCCCCCTCGTATACAACGTAACAGTCGTCGTTGTAGTCCCAGCCTACTGGCCATCCTTGGTTGTACCCGAACCAATAGCCGCCGTACTGGAAGCGGTTGTACCCGCCGATCATCTGGGGACGGCCCATGTGGAACGCGTGCTCGTGACCGAAATGGGAACGGTAACTGGCGTCAGAAATGCGGCCATAATGGCCTTCGCCGCGGTTGTTAGCAACGGCTTGTCCGCGCTGTGGCTGCGCTCTCTCGGCGCGCTGTGGCTGCGCTCTCTCGGCGCGCTGTGGCTGTGCTCTCTCGGCGCGCTGTGGCTGTGCTCTCTCGTCGCGCTGTGGCTGTGCTCTCTCGGCGCGTTGTGGCTGCGCTTTCTCGGCGCGCTGTGGTTGTGCTTGTTGTGCGCGTTGTGGCTGTGCCTGATGCTGCGCGGGCTGAGCGCGCTGCGGTTGCGCCTGGTGTTGCGCCGGCTGTGCTTTTTGTCCGCCTCCGCCCTTTTGCTCTTCGCCCTTTTGTGCGAATGCAGGAAGGGTGGTTCCGAGAAGTATTAACAGAACTGCTGTGGTGATAACTCGATTGTATTTCATAGGTGTTGCCTCCGACTCATGTCACGTCTGCCTCTCACCGAATACTCGAGGCACACCCTTTATATCGTGGGTGCGCAGGGGTGTCAGTTCAGTACGGCTCACGTGTTAGGTCAATAATGCTCATGCCAGTTCATGGGGGGAAACTACAGTCTGGAGCCGATGGGGGTTTGCGGTAGTGGGCTACTTTCGGAATTAGAGGTGTTCTCCTCAGCCGTTGGATTGCTGAGACGCTTGGTATATCGAACTTTCTGGCGTACACTTCCCACCGCAACTCGATGACATCTTGAGGGGTTGTGATAAGGACTTTGAGTGATAAGGGATTTGCCTGCTTCGAGTTCTTATGGAGGAAATTTGGTCCAAAGGAAGTCAAAGAGAGAAACAAGGACCTATTTGAAATGAAGGATGAATACCTCGAAACCACAGAAGACCCAAGGCTATAAACTCTAGCTGGTCTTTCCCTTTGGATTCCAGCGTGCCTTTGCGGCCTTCATCGCTCCCCCAGACCTCTTTTTTGCCGTCATCGCTTCCAACCGGCGCTTTCCGCTTACCCTGCCGCCCTTCCTGTCCATTTCCGCCATGAACGACGATACCTGGGCGCGAGTGGGTGACGTTGTGATAGTAAACGATTCGGAAGGTGCGGGCGGAGGAGATGCTTTGTCTGGCGAGGATTCCTCAACCCCCGGGTGTGCCCGCTGGTTTTGGTCGCGAGGTCTCTCAGCTTGCTTTTTCGGCTTTGGCATGAAGGGAGTATGCCACGGATTCGGCGGGAGTCAAGGGCGACAACATTTCAAAGCAGCCCACTACCGGATTTTCCGAGGACTTGACATGGACGAGGGCTTCATTCGTCGTTGAGGTCTGCGCTCCTTCTCACCCGGTCAATGGTCAGCCCGCCGCGGGGCAGGCGCCGGTCGTCACTATAGCATGTGAGGGCGCAGCCCGCACCCGCGCCAGAACGGGGCGGGCGCAATCTCGCCAGGAAAAGTTGGAACGGCACTAGTCGCTCAGGACGACGCTCAAAAGGCCACTGTTCACCGTCAACGCGCCGCTGCCCGCGTAATCGATAAAGCCCAGCCCCCGGAACTTGTTCATGAAATGACTGACCCGCGACCGGGTGGTGCCGACCATTTGCGCCAGGTGTTCCTGATTGATTCCGGGATGAACCATTTCGCTTCTGCTTTCCTTGCCAAAATGCGCCAGCAATAAGAGAATCCGGGCCAGGCGCTTCTCGCTGGAGTTGAAAAGCTGGTCGACTAGATCCTCTTCAAATCGCGTGTTGCGGGTCAGCAGGTGCGCGATGAACAATTCCGCGATTCCGTGCTGCTCGTGGAGCAGACGCACCATCAGGGACTTCTCGATCCGGTAAAGAGTGCAATCCGTTACCGCCATAGCCGTGGAGATGCGCAACGGCTGGCCGGCCAAGCATCCTTCGCCGAAGAACTCGTTGCCGCCCAGAATGGTGACGATCGCTTCCTTGCCTTGCTGGGACGTAACCGAGAGCTTCACCTTGCCTTGCTGGAGAAACCACACCGAATCCGCAAGGTCTCCCTGCACAAAGATCGTGCGGCCCGCGCCGTATTCCAGGACGGTTTTCCCGTGTGACATTCCTGTGAGGAATGCTACCCAATTAATGGGGGGAGTCATCCGGTTTGCTGGTGCAAGTGGTGGCTTGCGTATGCCGTTGGCCCTGGAAACCTTAAACGAGCTCGCCTGTGTCTGTGACGTCATTGCAACCTCTCTTTTCTTCTTGCGTCAGAACAATTTCTCATTCCTGAGCTTCCTGAGCCTTTCAGGGCCTGATGGTTACTTGTAAGGCTCCATCAATGTCCCTCGATGCTCTTTCACTTTCAGTGTCCCCTTACGCCGTCCGTGAGATGGGGGTTACAGGACTTTCACCCTGGCTGACCTGAAACGCGGAAATGCTCCGCGGTGCTTTGCCGGAGGTTCAACGGGCACGCCGGCTCCGTCCGTTTCAGTGTCCGGAATTTCTTCTTCCGCAATCTTTTTGACGATTTCCAGAGGGACCTGCTCGAAGTATGTTTTATCTTCTTTCGATTTGCGCATGTGAATTCATCCTCTCTCGCATAAAGCCTAGCAGGCCACATCCGATACGGGTTAACTCTTTTTGAAATCTTTATGGTGCGCCTTAGCGTGGCGCGTGAGCTAAAGTAACGACATTTTGCCCCCTCTCAACTTAGCCGCCCGCGCCGTTATCGGGCGGATTGGCCCGAAGCTTTAACGGTTCGATTATTTACTTGCAGCCTTGCGTCACGTTCTGATAGGATTACGCTACGAAGCGTTAAGGTTATGGATTCGCGGAGGCGGGCATGAACCCTCGGACCGACAAAGCCCCAGCCCATTTCAAGACCATGGCGCAAGCCAGCGTCCCGCAAGGACGAAAGGGCAAACACCAGCAGATCGTATCCGTCATCCTCAAGGATCTCGACAAGCTACAGGACGGTGCTGCCATCAAAGTGCCCTTGGCAGAATTGGCGGAAAGCAAAGAAAAGGTGCGTTCAGCCCTGAATCGTGCAACCCGCAAAGCCGGGCGGACGGTTGCCACCGCAAGCGACGCCACCTTCCTGTACGTCTGGAACGTCAACGCATCCCATAAGCAAGCTTAGCGAGAACCCCCTTCTTTAGGTCCGCGGCTTTTCTCATACGATCGGTTTCGAATCGCAGACCCACCCAACGGGCTACCGGGCTTAAGCTCGGGCCCCCATTCCGCTAACGCCAATCCCAAAACCCCTTCCCCGTGCTTGTTGCGCCCGCTTCCGCAAGATTCTGACGAAAAGCAGAATTTCTTGCTTGGCGAGGTTTGCCTTGGCCCGTCGGGGCGCGTGGCAGCGAAAGACTCCAAAATGCCGGCCGGTTCGGCTAAGTGTTTGAAAACAATACAGAACAATCTGGAAATGAAAACGGCATTTCAAGCTATACCAATGAAAACAAACGTCTTACAAGCTAATCATTCGACCATTTGTGGTTAATCATGGGCAATTATTGGATTATCCACAATGAAATCGCGGGAAAGGGCTGAATTCAAAAATCGCAAATCGGAAGGCGAAGCTCGAAACTCGAAATTTGAAAATCGCCCGATGACCCGATGGCCCGATGACCCCATGCTCAGGCTGTCACAGCCGCAACTTGGCCAGGTAGGAGTCGAGTTCACGCACGCGGAAGAGTTTGGCGAGCACTCCGGTCATGACAAATCCCATCGAGCTCACTATCACCAAAACCGCCAGGGCGCGCAGAGGGGTTTGCCAACCGATGCGCGCCTGCAACACTTGGGTCAGCTTGAAGCACACTCCCGCGGCCATCACCGATGCGGCGGTGACCTTGAGGAAGAACCCGACCATTTCGGTTGACTCTGGATTCTTCGTACGGCGGTTCAGCAGGCCAAAGAGCAGCAGCGTGTACACGATAATTCCGGCGGAACTTGCCGCGGCCAATCCCAGATGCTGATAGCGCCGGACCAGCAACCAATAGAGGGGCAGGTTCAGAAAAGTGAGCGCCGTGCCGACAATGGCGGGCGTCAGCGTGTCGCGTGCCGCATAAAAGCCGCGCGCCAGGATGTTCTGCGCTCCCCAGGCAAACATGCCCAGGGAAAAAACGGCCAGGGTGGCGGCGGTGGCTTGCAGATCGGTCGCGCGCAGACGCGTGTGGGAGAACACAAGATAAACGAGGGGCGTCGCCTGGGCGATCGTGAGCGCGGAAACAGGCATGAGCAGCAGGATCAGCCCCTTCAAGGTGGCGTTCAGAGTGCGGTTCAATTCTTCCAGCTTGCCTTCCGAGTAAAGCTGCGCCAGGAAAGGAAAGGACGCGACGCCTACCGCTTGTCCCACAACCCCGAGCGGAACGCGCATCAAGGTCTTGGCGTAACTCAGCCAAGTGATCGAGGCCGGAACTAAGTAGGAGCCAAACCAGCGAATAATCCAGTCGTCCGTGAACACCAGCGAGAGCGCCAGCATGATGGGGACGGTGAGCTTGATGAACAGCCAAAACCCCGGATGACGAACGTCCAGATTGGGTGAGAAACGCGCGCCGGCGCGCTTGGCGCCATAAACCTGGAGCAAGAAGTTTCCGGCTACGGACCCGGCGAGCACGCCGACGGCGAATCCGGTAATCCCGATTCGCGGCGAAAGCAGCACACCGCCCAGGATAATCCCCAGGTTATAAACCACCGGAGCCAGCGAGGGCACCACAAACTGCCCTTTGGCATACTGGACCGCACTCAGGATGCTGCCCTGATAAAAGCAAATTTGCGCCGGCATCATCAAGCGCGTAAGGAAAATGACGCGGGCTTTCTCGGCGGGACTGAAGCCGGGGGCGATCAGTTCCACCAACTGCGGAGCGTAGATTTCTCCCACTACCACGAGGCTCGCCAACAATATCCCCATGGAAGTCACCACGGTGGAGAAAACATGCCAGCCGTCATCCTCGCGGTTCTCCGCGACGAACATGGTGAAAACCGGAATAAAAGTGATGCTCAGCGAACCTCCCGCCACCAGGTAGTTCAGGAAGTCCGGCAGGGTGAAAGCAGCGTAATAGGCATCGGTGATGGCGTTCGAGCCGATCTGATGGGCGACGGTCCATTCGCGGAAGAAACCGAGAACGCGACTGGCCAGCACGCTCGCCATCACAATGCCGGAAGCTTGGGCAATGCGCCGCGTTACGGGGGCGGAATTCATCGGGAAAGATGTATCATGCTTTGCGTGGTTTTGCCTAGAAGCGGGTAAGTTTCAACCGCGTGGGCTGGTCTTAAGCCCCGCCATTCGGCCTAACGAGGATACGGAAAGCGGTGGTTGCACTTCATGCAACGCGCCATCCTGCGGCGTCTTACCAACCGTTCGTACCATCGGCGGCGGGATCGGTGATAATGTGAGCTCCCACACTTTGGGCACAAGCGGTAGTCTTCAAACTCGTCACTCGCTTCCAACATACGGATCGATGGTCTAATTGGCTGCGCACCAGATCCGCCGGATTCTTCCGAGGAATCAGAAGCCATTTTCCCCCCAGGTGTTTCCGAAGCTGCGGAAGCCTTGCTTGCAGCTTCCGCGAGCTTTCGATGGAATCTTTCCCGAAGTTCTTCCACCGTCATATCATCCGGGTGAGGTCGCGTCGGGTCCTTCTGCTTGAATAGTCGCCAGCGCTTGCAGGACGAGCAGCGACGCAGGTGATAGCCGAACTTCCAGACGGTGTCGTAAATTAATCCGTGATGGACAGATTCCGTTTTTGTAGCTCCGCAACGGGGGCAGGGGCTTGCCATCACACACCTCTAAACCTTGCAGTCTGACAGCGCGGCCCATCTGCGTACGGGGGATGATTTCCGGCAGAATGCTAGGCGTCCCTCCGTGGTTCGCGGCTGCGTTCCTTTCCTGGACGCAACGCAGATTGAGCATTAGTGAACTCAAGCCTCAATAACTTAGCACAGGGAGGCAGGATTGCCAACCCGCACTCGCACCGTCTTCTGCTCCGTCGTGGGCAGTCTGCGTTCCATTCTATTTCATGCGCTTTGAGCCGCTTGGTAACCGAATTGCTGCTCTGCTGGCTTGCTGTGAAATTCCACAGTAAGGGGCAGGATTTCGGACAAATGGTATGACTTTGGGCGGAAGCAAGCATCTTTTGGTCACTTTTTATCTCGTAAGCGTTGTTGCTGCCCTCTTTGCTCTGCCCTTAAACGCCCAGCAACCGAAGCCTCTGCCGGGCAGCACGCCGTGCCTGGATTGCCACGAAACCGGCCGCCGCACGGGCCAGCGCCAACCGGGGATGCCACCCCCCTTCAACGAGGCTGCTCTGCGCGCCTCTCCGCACGCCGCAGTGGATTGCACCGATTGTCACAGCGATCTGGCCGGCAAAAAAGAATTTCCCCATCCCGCCAAGCTCACCGCGGTCGACTGCGGCGGATGCCATGCGGATGAAAAACAGCAGCATGGGGAGAGCCTGCACGGGAGAGCAGCCAAACGCGGTGACCCACTGGCCCCTCGTTGCACGGACTGTCACGGCACCCACAACATTCTGCGGCCCAGCGATCCCGGTTCTCCCACCAGTACGACCCAAATCCCCTTGTTATGCGGGCGCTGTCACCACGAAGGCTCGCCCGTCTCGCTTACTCACAACATCCCGCAGGACCATATTTTGGCGAACTACACCGAAAGCATCCACGGCGAAGGCTTATTCCAACGGGGTCTGATCGTCACGGCGGTTTGCACGAGTTGTCACACAGCGCACTTCATTTTGCCGCACACCGATCCTCGTTCTTCGATCTCCAAACAGAACATCGCCCACACTTGCACAAAGTGCCATGCGCTGATTGAGACCGTGCACCGCAAAATCATTCGCGGCGAGTTGTGGGAGAAACACCCGGGCCTCATTCCTGCCTGCGTGGACTGCCACGAGCCCCACAAGATCCGGCGGGCCTTTTATGCCCAGGGAATGGCGGATCAAGACTGTCAGCGCTGTCATGGCAATCCGCAGTTGAAAACCGCCAGCGGACGCTCCATGTTTGTGAACGAGGAGGAACTTTCCGGATCGCGGCACGTGCGGAAAGCCTGCGTGCAATGCCATACTGGCGGCGACCCGTCGTTGGCGCGGCCTTGCGCCACCATAACTGCCAAGGTCGATTGCTCGATTTGCCACGCCAACGAGGTCGAAGACTTCCAGCAGAGTATTCATGGCCAGTTGCTGGCCCAAGGCAGCCCAGATGCGCCTGCCTGCACGGACTGTCACGGCAAACACGGTGTCCTCAGCCGGAACGATTCCCGCTCGCCGACCTTCTCGCGCAACGTGCCGACCCTGTGCGGCAACTGCCACCGCGCCGGGCAGCGGGCGGCGCTCCGTTATAAAGGCACGCAAATCGACGTGGTGGAACATTACCAGGAGAGCATTCACGGGCAGGGGCTGCTAAAGAGCGGGCTCACGGTGACAGCCAATTGTGCCGACTGCCACACACCTCACCGCGAGCTCCCCAGCCGCGACCCGCGTTCCAGCGTCAACCCCCGCAACGTGGCGGCCACCTGCGGGCGGTGCCACCGCGGAATCTACGAGTCTTTCATCACCAGCATTCACTCCCCCCAGGTGACCCACACCAGCAAGCAACTGCCGGTGTGCAGCGATTGCCACTCCGCGCACGCCATCCGGCGCACCGATCTCTCCGATTTCCGCCTCCACATCATGGACCAATGCGGCCGGTGTCATGAGGCCATCACCAAAACCTACTTCGACACCTACCACGGCAAGGTCTCCAAGTTGGGTTACGTGAAAACCGCCAAGTGCTACGACTGTCACGGAGCGCATGATGTCCGCTCCGTAACCGATCCGGCCTCGCGGCTCAGTCGCGCCAACGTCGTGAAGACCTGCGCCCAGTGCCATCCCGGCTCCAACCGCCGCTTTGCGGGATATCTGACCCACGCCACCCACCACGATCCGGAAAAGTACCCCTTTCTGTTCCTCACCTTCTGGAGCATGACCTCGCTGTTGATGGGCACCCTGGTGGTGGCCGGGCTGCACACCGCGGCCTGGCTGCCGCGCTCGCTCCAGTACAGCAGGGAGTTAAAGGCCAACGGCAAATTGCAAGGCGCGGATTACGTGCGCCGCTTCCGGCCGTTTGACCGCAATTTACACCTCATGGTCATCACCAGTTTTCTGGGCTTGGCGATGACGGGCATGATGTTGAAGTTCTCCTATACGCGCTGGGCACAGGTGCTCTCGCACCTGCTGGGAGGTTTCGAGGGCGCCGGGCTCATCCACCGCTTCTGCGCCCTGCTGACCTTTACCTATTTCGGTTTGCACCTCTGGGATCTGTTCCGCCAGCACCGGGCGAGCGGCAAGACCTGGCGGCAGTTCATCCTCGGCCCGGGGAGCATGGTGTTCAATCGTACCGACGCGCGGGAGTTCGTTGCCTCGCTCAAGTGGTTTGTGGGCAAAGGGCCCCGCCCCGAATATGGCCGCTGGACTTACTGGGAAAAGTTTGATTACTTCGCGGTGTTCTGGGGCGTGGCGATTATTGGCAGCACCGGGTTATTCCTCTGGTTCCCGGAATTCTTCACGCGGCTGCTGCCCGGCTCGCTGATCAACGTGGCCACCATCATCCACAGCGACGAGGCGCTGCTGGCCGTGGGATTCATCTTCACCGTGCACTTCTTCAACACGCACTTCCGGCCGGAGCGATTTCCCATCGACACGGTGGTGTTTACCGGCGGGGAGCCGCTGGAGAAGTTCAAGCTCGACCGGCCGCGCGAATACCGGCAACTGGTCGAGCAAGGTGAACTGGAAAAACACATGATGACCGCTCCACCCCCGGTGGTCGTTACGTTCTGGCGGCGTTTCGGTTTCACCGCCTTGACCATCGGTCTGGTCATGATCCTGCTTATCCTCTACGCCGCAATCTTTGCCTACAAGTGAAAACCAATTTTACCCTCGATGGGGCGCCCATTGATGATACGTGGCGGGGGCTGGCACGCGCCAACCTGGTTGGTGTATATTGCCCCGCTGGGCTTGAAGCAAGGAGCCGCGCTTGAAAAATAACCTGCTCCACCACTGGCCGCTTTATGCATCGGTCCTCGTCCTTCTGCTCATTCTCTGGCTGGTCCTGAATGTTTCTATTCGCCAAAACCGTGGGTATCTGGTGTACGCGGGTGATGATGCTTACATCGGCATGGCGATGGCCAAGAATTTCTCCCAGTCCGGCGTTTGGGGCGTGACGCGCTATGGCTTCACGTCTTGTTCGTCCCCACCGTTATGGACGCTCCTTCTGAGTCTCACCTATTACCTGGGGGGAGTAAACCAGCTTGCCCCACTGCTGTGGAATCTGGTCTTCGCCATCCTCGTACTAGCGGTCGTTGACGCCATCCTTTCCTGGTACAAAACGCCGGCTGCGGTGAAGTTTGTGGCTCTGCTGGCTATCATCTTTCTCGTGCCGTTGCCCACGCCTATTCTCTCCGGCATGGAACCGCCCCTGCAAACATTTGTTTCCCTGCTTGCCGTTTTTGTAGCCGCGCGATTGATCAGCGGTGAGTCACCCGGCTCCGCGCGCGGGGATTCGATCCGGCTGCTGATTCTGGCCCCGCTGGTTACCGGCGTACGACTCGAAGGCATGTTCCTGATCATCGCCATCACCGCATTCTTGCTGATGCTCAAGCGGTGGTCCTTTGCCTTGGCCTTCGGCGCGTTGGGATTTCTCCCCTGGCTCGTTTACGGAACCATTTCCGTATCGAAGGGCTGGTTTTGGTTTCCCACTTCGGTCCTTCTCAAGGCTTCCTTGCCGGACTTCCATTCTCCCGCAGTGCTCATCCTCTCCTTGCTTAATCCCATCTACATTACCTTGCGCGATTGCATGCACATGCTGGTGCTCTTGGTTTCCATCCTGGTGGTCTATATCATGGCGTGCGGAAAGGGGAGCGGACCCCGCGAAAGTCGGCAGATCATGGGTACGATTGTGTTTCTGACGGGGATGGCCCACTTGGAATTCGTGGGACCCTCTCCCCTGTTCCGCTACGATGCCTACTGGTGTGTGTTGGCGATCCTCTTCCTGGCCCTGCAACTCCCGGTGGTCATGCCCCGCGGCCTACCGCTGCTTTCTCTCGCCACATGGACCGTCCCTAAGAACCTCGCCTGCGGCGCCCTGGGCCTTCTGCTTTTCTTCCCGCTGGCGGTGAAGGGAGGACGGCTTCTTTGGTTCCTTCCCCAGTGCACCACGAACATTTACGAACAGCAGTACCAAATGGGGTTGTTTGTCCGCCGGTACTATCAGAATTCAACGGTGGGACTGAATGACATCGGCGCGGTCAATTACCTTGCCGATATCCGTTGCCTGGATTTAATGGGACTGGCCACGGTTGAGGTAGCAGCGGCAAGAAAAAAGCATACCTACCAAGTCGGGGACATGGAGCGCCTTTCAAAACAAACCGGGACCCGCATCGCCATCATTTACGATTCTTGGTTCCCCGGCGGAGTTCCACGGGAATGGATCCGGGTGGGCAGATGGACGATCCGGAACAACGTCCTCTGCGGGGGAGACACGGTTTCGTTTTACGCCGTGGACCCTGCTGAAACCGCATACCTGAGTGAAAGCCTGGGGGACTTTTCATCGCAACTGCCTGCCGATGTGATCCAGTGGGCGCGGTAGGCGCAGGCGTCCGTCTTTGCGATCTGAGGCTTTTGCAGGGGAAGAACTTACGGCCCTCCCCCCTCTTTGAACCGGCGGAACGGCAGTTTTTAGAACGAATAATCAACAACTGACGCTGTTGAAAAGTATATAATATTTTACTTTGATACAGTCTGATTGGGAAGTGCGATTTCTGGGCCCTGAGGGAGGCCATCGAACCCCAGGAATCGGCAGGGGGCCCGACGTTTTGCGGGTGGGGGTGAAGTGGTCACTTAGGATCTAGGATTTAGGAATTAGGATTTAGGATCAAGGACCCAGTTCCTAACTTCCGGCTCCTGACTCCTGAATTCCAACTCCTTTTCTTAAGCCCTTTATTTTCAGCAACATCGTTTCAAAATGACTATAACTCTTTTGTTTTCATCAACATCGTTTCAGGCCTCAAAACTGACATTTTTTCTACATTTGTTTTCAATAACATCCTGATGCGATCCTACTGTATATAGTACGTTTTTTTCGTGGCCTTCGACGCTTGCAACATAACTACTTTTATTTCAATTAGATAGATTTTTGAAAGGTCTTGGCTCTCCACCGATAAGTCCTTTATTTTGCGGCACATCGTTTCAAACCGCAGCCCCTTCGAAAGCTCCCATTTGACGCTCCAGGCAATTGATCCATGTTAAAGAACCTGTTCAACCATCAGCTCTCGGGCTATCCTGGCTCGTTGTGCGCGCAAAGAGCGATAGCCTCAGGATCCAGTATATCACAGCTACATAACTTGTCAAGTACTATTTTATCTGCCTGGGCGATTATCCTTCAATCGCTTGGCCGGATATTCCTCGTAAGGAATGCCCTTTTCGTATGGGCGCGACGCCCGTCCCAAAAATCCTCCAGCATCGCGCCGTGTCTTTCTCGAATCAGAATGAGTGTGCTGACCGTGGTAGAATGCTCGCACCTCATCGTAGTGATGCGCGCTCTCGGGAGGTGCCGATGCGGCTCCGAGTATTCCTGCTCATCCTCGTCATTCCCATGACCCTGGCGCTGTCCCTGGGGGGGCAGCAGAAGAACGTAGTGCCCAGCGCCGCTGGGCTGAGGCCGAACGCCGTTCGGCCCTACGTTGCGTGTCTCACCGCAACGCCGGCCCTGTCCCCGCAGGCGCAACAGAAGCCCTTCAGCCAGGAACAGGTCAGCAACATGGTGCGAGACGGATTCGGAGACGAGTCGGGCGCCAAGCTGATCGAGCAGCGCGGGATTGATTTCGCCCCCTCTGAGGACTTTATTCAAACCCTCAAAGCTGCAGGCGCGAGCGAGGCATTTCTTAAGGCCCTGCGAGCCGCCGTAGCGCCGGGCTTGAGCCAGGCACCTGCCGCCCTCAAGGGCGCCTCTACGACTGCCGGCCCGCCCGCAGGCACGAAGAAACCGATGAACCAAGTCCAGGTTTTCGCCCTGTTGGCGGGCGGCGTATCGAGCCACCGAGTCACAATGCTCGTCCAGGAACGCGGAACCGATTTTGAGCCCGCGGATGACTACCTTCAGGAAGTCCGCTTGGCGGGCGGCGAGGACGAACTGATTACCGCGCTTAAGGGCGCTAAGGTGACGAAGCCTCTGACCGTTGACCCGGCGGCGCAGGCACGGCAGGCAGAGGTGCAGAAATACGCGGCGCGCGGAGCGGAATTCGAACAGAGAGGGCAGTATTCTGACGCTGAACAGGAATATCACGCCGCCTTGCGGGTTGACTCTGAAGACGGCGACGTTTACGCGGCGCTTGCCTATGTCCTGAATCAGCAGGAGAAGTGGGACGATGCCGCGTCCGCAGCGCGCGAAGCGCTGCGCTTGAACTCCAAGAATGAGTGGGCGCACACAAACCTTGGGATCGCGCTCGGACACAAGGGCGACCGCGATGGAGAAATTGCGGAATACCGAGAAGCCCTGCGGTTGAACCCGAGTTATGAAGCGGCGCACGCCAGTCTTGGGGCCGCGCTGGGAGCCGAGGGCGACGCGGATGGGGAGGTCGCTGAAGAGCGCGAAGCGCTGCGCTTAAACCCAAATCTTGCAGAGGCACACTACAACCTTGGCATCGCACTTGGACACAAGGGTGACCGAGATGCAGAAATCGCGGAATACCATGAGGCTCTGCGCCTGAACCCAAACCTTGCTGACGCGCACGTCAACCTTGGAACCGCGCTCGGACACAAGGGCGAGTTGTACGCCGAGATCGCGGAATACCATGAGGCTCTGCGCCTGAACCCCAACTATGAGTTGGCGCACTCCAACCTCGGCAGTGCGCTCGTAGACAAGGGCGACCTAGATGGGGCGATTGCGGAATTTCGAGAGACTCTGCGGCTTAATCCGAAGAACGAGACTGCACATGTTAACCTGGGCGCCGCGCTTGGAAACAAGCAGGACTGGGATGGAATGATCGCCGAAGAACGCGAAGCGTTACGCTTGAACCCCAATAATGCATTCGCGCACAACAACCTCGGCGTCGCACTGGGGAGGAAAGGCGACCTGCAGGGGGCTCTCGAAGAATACCGGGCGGCCTACATGCTTGATCCCAAGAACGCGAAATACAAGCGGGATTACGAGCGTCTCTTGCAGATGGTGAATCAATGACGGCCAGCGCGTGGCAGTGACCATAGTTTCCGCATTTCGCAGTGTGTACAGCGCAACAGAACACGCAGGATGAGCCACGAACGGGCCCGAGTTGACATGAGCGTGATTTGTATCTCCCCTCTTGTCATTGTCCCAGCATTGCGCGCTCCGCACTCCTGGGACCTCCCTCCGCATCGTCGAGAACCTTGCGCACCTTTTTCTCAAGGACCCCGTGTTTCAGCCAATCTTCGCTTGGCCATAGAATTTCCGATGCGGGATAAGATGTACCCCGAATCTTTATTGCAATGCCGACGCCGTCTGAAGCCTTTGCAATTTCAAAAGTTACGCTACCCGTCCGGTTACCAAACCCACGGCCGATCTCCCTGTCAATATGCGGTCTAATTTGAGGGTCGTTCCACGCACCTGACCGTTCTATAGTGAAAGGCATAACTATTACCTCCAATATTTTCAAACACTCTCATGATGCTTTTTAGGATGGTGGGTTTGTCAAGCCCTTTGCCGACCCGGTACTGGCCACGGCGGGCTGGCGCAGAGCCGCATTTCAAGCTCTGCGGCTTTCCTGATTGCGCGTAAGAACCGCGGACCTACACAACAGGCCCGCGCTACGCTTGCTTTCAGTGGACCCGCACTTGAATCTAGCTCACTCGTTCCAGGATCGAATCGATTTGGGAGAACGTTTGGAACTCGGAGTTATACCCGCGAGGGAATATTGCAGCCATCCGCCTTTTGAAATCGTCGTGCTGTGGATGGTCGGGGCGATTCTGAGGGTTCACCACGAATATTTCAGTCTGGTGCTTGGGCTTAATGCCGAGGGTGGAGCGGAGCAGCCACGCGGCGTAGAAATCGGTTGGAGCGGCCGAGAATCCGATTATGACTGCCTTGTGCGCCTGTTCGAGCTTGTAACGTGCTTGGCCCCAAACGGCACGGATGACGCCTTTTTCGCTTAACGGCTTGTTCAAGATCGGGGGCACCAGCAGTAGATTCATCTCAGTGCCGCACTGGTTACAAATCACCGTTCCGCCGAGTGGAAAAGTCATGGCGTGGGCAAGAGAAAGCTGCGTGTCTGCGTGTATTGTGACTTTGGACGCTGTTGGGCAAATCGGATTCGTGCATTGCAGCCAATTTAATGATCCGTGCAACTTTAGGTACAACGGCCTGTGAGCGATCCACCCGGTTAACTCGCCTTCCTCTCCCAGAACTGTGATACAGAAGTCTCTGTATAGGCCAGGACTGACCCTCCATCCCAGGCCTTCCCTCTCCGTGAACTCCTGATCCAGAATGAGGTCCCAATTGAAATTCAAAACACTTACGTCCGGCCGCGAGTCGATGAACGATTTTATCTTTCGGTAATAGACTCCGCGCTTGCGCTGCGTGCAATATGCGATGACGCGCCAGAGGTAACGAGCAAGGTCATTTCGGATGACGGTCGCCCTGGCCCAGGCATCACCTTCTGGCCCCATAAACACGCGCCTCAATTCAACACTTGTAAAAACCTCCTCGATATTGAGTTCAGCCCACGTTCCCTCACCTAACGCCTCGGATAGGGCGAACGATTCTTGGATGTAATCAAAGACCTGTTTGAAGTCTTTCTGGGCCTGATTACTCGCATAGCCAATGGAGTCGAATAAGCCCTTTGAAAAGAAACCTGTTGCTAGGGGTGGGATAGCGCTGTTCTTAGGTTGACCCATGGGATCGCTGGTTAACGGCACAAGTTGTTCGCCGTACGAGGCTCCAGCACCAAATACAAAGACCACGCCCATGGTTTGTTGCTCACGTAATGTTCTTAATTCTCAGTCCCTGTAGGTCGGTTTGTCCAGCGCAGATTTCGGCGGGCTTGCCCAGACCCGCTATTCAGGCTTTGCGGCTCTTCCCACGCTTCGCGGATGAATGCCGCGGAATCAACAAATCAAGTCCACGCGGCGCTTACTGCGGCGTGTCATCGCTTTCTTTTTCGAGGATGTTATTGATGTCGCGTTTTCCGTGCAGTACCCGGACCACCCGAACCCCGGCCTCGTGAGCCAGGTAATAGACGCGCACATCCTCAAATCCCTTGACGGGCCAGGATCTCAGGCCCCGGAGAGCTTCACGGGAAAGACGCTTGGGCGCGCCGCCCTGCGGCGTCCGGATGATCCCCTCGATCGTTCTCCGGACGGCGCTTAGGAAGCGTTCGGCCACTTCCGGCTTGTCCTGCTGCACCAGGTAGTAGCGGAACTGGCGCAGGATGTCATCCCTTGCCGCTGGGAGGATAATGGGTTTCAAAGCTTCTTCCGCGCGCGGTGTTTACGTGCAATCCCGGCGGCCTCGCTCTTAAGTTCCCTCCAGAACTCTTTGGTCAGCGGAATTTCTTCGCCGGATGCCAAGCCTTCAACCAGCAACGCTTCCAGCCTGGCATCCTCCTCCCTGGCCCGAGCTTCCCGCAACAGGGTGCGGAAATACTCGCTGACATTGCCGTAATCCTTGGTGGCAATCTGGCGCTCCACAAAGCCCTTAAGCGACTCGGGGAGGGAGATGGTCACGGTCTTCATCGGCGCGCCTCCAATCTTATCCTCACGCTGCATCGTATCTTACCTCTTAACTATTCCCAATAGATAAGATATCAGCAGATCTGGTCGATGTAAAGCCGTAGTCACAGTTAGTCTTTCGTGGCGGTGGGCTTTTCCTAAGAAGACGAACCCACGGTCAATTCCCAAGGCGAATTGGCCGTGGCCACCTCCGGATCACACAACCTCAGGCGCCGTTCGAATGGGTGAATGCCATCACGAGATGCCGGGCTTGCCCTACCGGGCGTTCCGCATTGCGAATGCGGAACCAGGGGGCGGTCCATCAGTTGACGGATCCCCCTACGGCGGAAGCCCTGCGCTCCGGGCCCGCGGCTTTTCCGCTGCGACTCCTGGTCCGCGGTTCTGGATTGCTCTTTGAAGGCAAATCACCAATCACGGAATCACCCCTTTGGCCCGATGAAGCCGTCCTGCCCGGTCGGAGCAAAGCGGCTTGGTGAGAAATTTGTGTTAGGTTTTTGCCGCGGGAGCAACTGGCGGCGCGGCTTCTTTCTCTTCTTCCCTCACCTCGTGCTCGGGCGCGCGGCCGGTCAGCACGGTCCACTTGAGGGGATAGACGTCGGGGTCGAAGATCACAAAATAGAAATGCCAAATTAAGATCGAGAACGTGGCCAGGATGGCCTCGTAAAAGTGAATCGCCGTGGTCACTTCCAGGACGGCCAGGGCGTGCGGAAGATAGGCCAAAACCGCGTCGTGCGCCCACAGCAGGATGCCGGTGATGGCCATGACGACCGTGCCCCACACCAGCGCCCAGTATTCGGCCTTTTCCATGTAGTTAAAGCGCGCGTAGCGCGGTGGGTTGGGACGAATACCCAGGTTATAACCCACGGTGTCCCTTGCTTCCTGCACATCGCGCACCTTGGGGAGCATGTCCTTTACCCAGCGGCGCCCGGCGCGATTCGTAAGGACATAAATCAGATGGTAAATCGAAGCCCCGATCAACACCACCCCGGCGATCCGGTGCAGCCAGCCGCGCAGGGGGAAGTCTCTTTCCCAGCGCACGATAGGCTCCGCCCAGAAGGAATGCGGATACTTCAGCGCGAAGCCGGTGACCACCAGCGTGAGGAAACTCGCCAGCAGCAGCACATGTTGCACGCGTTCGTTGAGCGGCAAGCGCATCTGCCCGTGTCCCTCACGGTTTTGGGCGAGGGTGCGCCGCGCCTTGCGCCACCAATCCAGAAAGTTGTGTAAGAGCATAGACCCGAGAATGACGGGGATGGCCAGCAGGTAGAAGGCTTTCACGAAATCCAATACCCGTCCCTCGGCCGTGGTGGTGGGGAGGGTATGCACCGGGCCGATGGTGAACCGCTCGCCGGCATCAGGATGGCACTTCCCGCAGGTCTTGCCCAGGTTCGCCTTGTTCACGGTCGAGCGGAGATCGCTGGAGGGAAAAATGTTGTGCACCCCATGGCAACTGGCGCAGTTGGCCACGGTCTGCTGGCCCGAGCTCGACGCCAAACCGTGATAACTACCTTCATAACTCGGGACGCGCGACGCCGGCACGTTGAAGCTCGCCATCAACTGGGTGTCGGCATGGCAGCGCGAGCAGGTGGCCTGCGAAACATTGGCCAGATAAACCGGGGATTGAGGATTGGCGGGCGCCAGGATGCGGTGCTCGCCGTGGCAATCCGTGCAGGTGGCGGCCTCCAGCGCGCCCGCCGCCACCGCCTGCCCGTGAATGCTTGCCCGATAGACGTCGTAAACATCTTTGTGGCACTGCCCGCAGGTAGACGCCACGTTCTGCTTCCAGATCTTCGAGTGTGGATCCGACAGAGGAAGAATATCGTGCACGCCATGGCAGTTGTTGCAGGACGCGGCGTTCAAGTTGCCCTGCTGGATGGCACGGCCGTGCACGCTCGACGCGTAGGCCTCTACGGGCTTGGCCACCGCGAACAGATATTTGGCCGCGAGCGCGGGGTTGGAATGGCACTGGCCACAGGTGGCGGGCAGGTTCACTTTGTTCACCGGCGATTTCGCCTCACTGGCCGCCACCACCTGGTGCGCCGGACCGTGGCAACTCTGGCAGGTAGCGGCGTCGCCATTCATCTTGGCGCGCGCCCGGCCGTGGATGCTCGAGTTGTATTGACTTGCTTCCGTGGCGTGGCAGGTAGCGCAAAACTGGGGACCGCGCGCGGAGGGCTTCACCACATCATGCGTTCCGTGGCAGGCGATGCATGTCGAGCTGTCCTTGGGATCACCCAACATCGCGTGCGCGCTGGCGCTGAGCTTCGCCGCCACATCGTCATGGCAGGTCAGGCAGGAAGCCGACGCCGTTTTCGCTGTGTGCCCACTCTGGGTAGCCCCGGCGTGGCAGTCCACGCAACCAAGGTCTTTGTGAACGCTTTGCGCCAGAGAGCCGGGGTTTACCGTGATGGCCTTTCCCTTTGAATTCACCATGCCGGTCTCCGGCCCGTGGCAGGAAAGGCAGTCATCCGCGGCGAATATCAATGTGGTCTTGACCGAGAAGACTAAAACAATGCCAAGAACAATAAAAAGTTCGAAAAATCGCCGCCCGCAATCCTTTGGCGGGTCTTGGCTCGGGTGGCGGTGGACGTCGCGTGGGGTATTCACGATGGGTCTCTTCCGAGGTCAAATTGGGGCAAAATGCGCATGATCTGAACCGAAAAGAGGTACTTTATGACTCTCCGTCGGTTTTCTGATGCCTCCGATTTTGTTATTGCAGTTCCAGTGCCGCAAAATTCAACTCTTGCAAGAGGGTTCGGTTGACAATAGTCCCCAAATCCAAGTCAGGAAAACGACATTTGGTCTATATTCTGGGTTCGGATTTATGAGGATGACTTTAGGTCAGATGGACCGGGAAGAGAGAGGTCTGCGGCTCCCCATCCCGCAATTTTGCTCCGCGTCTACTGCGTGACCTGGAAACTGAAGATGGCGTCTGAACCGATTTTGCTTCCGGGAGGAGGCAATTGCGTGAGGATGATTCCTTGTGAAGCTCCGTTGGTGGCCACCGGGGTTACGTCCCCGATCTTGAACCCGTTCTTCTCGAGGGCGTGGCGAACTCCGGCGATGGGCTGTCCGATGAATCGAGGGCAAAGGTAAGCCGGAGGTTCTTCGCCGCTGGAGATCAGCAGGTTCACCGTTGGGGTGCGCACCTCCGTCGTGGCGGGAGGGGGGTCTTGCGCCACGACCTGGTCCGGGTCGCCCGGCCAGGGGAGTACGGCGACGTCTCCCACCGTCAGGCCTCGCTGAATGGCAGTGATCCGGGCCGCACGCACGCTATCTCCCACCAGGTTGGGTACCGTCAACTGCGGAGGTCCCAGGCTAACCAGTACGTGCACGTGCTGCCCTATCTTTAAGGGTGTGCCGGGGGGCGGCATTTGTTGCGCAATCTCGTTGGCTGCGTATTGCGTGCTGTAAATTTTGTCTTCCACCTTGAGCTCCAGGCCCAGACCGGAGGTGATGCGTTGGGCTGATTCGAGGGAAACTCCCACGAGCTTGGGCATGCTCTCCTGCCGGCCATGAATGGTGAGCCGGATGGTGGTGATGGCACTGAGCAGCGCCACGGCTACCAAAACCGTGAAGAGGAGGAAAAGCCGGAACAGACTCCGCAGGCGATTTCGCACACCCATGGTAGGGGAATTCTATCACGAGGTAGGGGGAAGTCAGACAACTCGTAAGCATGCCTGGCGGTGAATTTCGAGTCAGCCTCGGTGGGCCTTCACAAATTGTCGATTTCCCGACGGCAGGTTTTAGGGGTATAATCGCACTGGGCTTTGGGACCACGACATCCTTGAAGGAGGATACTCGATGCAGACTCGGCTTCGCATAGCGGTGGGCGCGGTGTTGCTGGCGCTGGCGAGCACGCTGGCGGCGCAGACCGGGCCGTTGAAGGTTGGTGACAAGGCGCCGGACTTCACTCTGCCCGATCAAAACGGCAACAAGGTTTCGCTCAGTCAGTTTCTGGGGAAGAAGAACGTGGTGCTGGCGTTTTATGTGCTGGCCTTCACCGGTGGGTGAACGAAGGAACTCAAGGCGTATCAGGCTGATATCGCCAAATTCGAACAGATGGGTACTCAGGTAATGGGAGTCAGTGTGGACAGCCAATTTTCGAACAAAGCTTACGCCGAGCAGATCGGCGTGACTTTCCCCTTGTTGAGCGACTTCACGCGCGAGATCACGACAAAATACGGGATCCTGAATGACAAGTTCCCGGTGGCGCACCGCACCACGTTTGTTATCGACAAAGACGGGGTGATCCAGCACATCGACCGCGAAAAGGACGCCCTGGATCCCAGCAACGCCCACGCGGCGTGCAGCATCTTGGAGCACCGGAAAGGGAACTAAGATCGGATGGGGCGCGGGCGCGCTGCGCCGACTGCATTCCTCACGTGGGCCGGGCAAGACAACTCGCAGTATTTTCCGGGCTGAGCGTACTATTCATGCCATTGTTCGGCACACCTGCGACTCTGAAGGTCGGTGACCGCGCCCCTGATTTCGCGTTGCCCGATCAAAATGGCAAGGTCGTAAAGCTCGCGGACTTCCGAGGCAGGAAATCCGTCGTCCTGGCCTTTTATATCCGTGCCTCCACGCCCGGTTGAACGAAAGAGGTCAAGGCGTATCAGGGTGATATCGCCAAGTTCGAGGCCGCGGGCGCGCAGGTGCTGGGGATCAGCCTCGACAGCCAGGACAGGAACCGCAAGTTTGCCCAGGAAACCGGTGCGAGTTTCCCTCTGCTGAGTGACACTGAGAAACAAGTAGCCAAGGCTTACGGAGTCCTCAATTTTACTCGCCTCTTCGCCAACCGCGTCACCTTCGTGATCGATCAAAACGGCATCATTCGCCACATCGACGAAGGCTCCGAGGCCATTGATCCGTCGGAGGCCCTCCAGACGTGCAGCCTGCCGCGAAAGCAGTAGGCACAAGGCAGCCGGCAGTGTACGGGCCAGCGGCGCTGGCCCGGGCCGAACGTCGTTCGGCCCTACAGGCTGGTGACGACCTTATCATCCTTCACAGCCGGAATTTCAATCACTACCGTCAATCCACCCAGGCGCGCGCGGTGCACAACGCCAGCGGCGAAGATGAGCGCGCCGCCCTCCGAGAGCTTCACGCGCTCAATGGGGGAGCTTGCCTCGTTGCGGTATTCTGCTTCCAGCGGATGCTCGGAAAAGTAGATTTCCAGATGATGCGGGTGATAGTGAGCGTCCTGCGGGCCCTTTTCGTTGGCAAAGCAAAGCGCGAAGGGGCCTACCGTTTCGTCGGCGAGTCCTACTGCAAATTCGCGCGATTCACAGAGCGCATTAGGAGCGTCGCTCGCGGAGTGTCGCCAATCGACCCCTTCGAGCGGTTGCTCGGGCTTCAACATTCTGCCCGCGGCTCTCAGCTTGGTGATTAACTCGCCCGCAAGAATTTCCGGCGCCACGATCTTCACATCTTGCCGTGCATTCAGCGCAAAATACTCGCGAACTTCATTCAGCGGGATGGCCAGAACCTTTCGCATTGGCCTCTCACACGAACGCTCGATTCATCCACGATCCAGCTCGACGAGAATGGTAGCGCGGACCTAAAGAACAGGTCCGCGCTACACCTGCTTTCTGCCTACTTCTGTTTCGCCGCCAGCTTATTCAGCACTTCGCCGAGCTTTTTGATTTCATCCCCATACCCTGCCCAATCGCCCTGGCGCTGGAGCTGGAGGGCGCGCTCGTAATGTTGATTCGCCTCATGGATGAGCGCCTGGGTGTCGGGGGCGGCCGCGGCAGGCTTGGAAGCCGCAGCCCCGGGGCTTGGCGATGGCTGTCCGGGGATCGTGGCAGGCCGCGCCTCCGTAGTGGTCACGGTGCCGCCGAAAATCTTGGTCAAGGCCGCATCCAGAGTGGGTTCCATCACCACGTGGTCCGAATACGCCACCAGCACGCGCTGCAATTGCGGCAACGCGCCGCTCGTATCGGCGGCGAGATAAAGCGGTTCGACGTAGAGCACGGAGTTGAGCACGGGAGTCACCAGCAGCGTGCCGCGAATCACTTTCGAGCCACCCTGTCCCCACAGGGTCAGTTGTTGCGAGATTTCCGGGTCCTGATCGATGCGCGATTCAATTTGCTGTGGACCGTAAATGAGCTTTTGTTTGGGGAACGTAAACACCAGAACCTTGCCGTAATTCGGATCGTCGCAGCGCGCCGCCATCCAGGCAATCATGTTGTCTTTGCGCGCGGGGGTGAACGGCGCCATGAGGATGAACTCCTCGCGCTTGCCCACTTCCGCCAGCTTCATGATGTTGTAATAGGGGGTCATGGCCGTGCCGGGGCCGCCGGCAGCACTCTGGGCAACGCGCCACAAATCCTCCTTGTTATAGAACACGCGCGGATCGGTCATATGGAACAAGGCGTACATGTTCGCCTGAATGGAAAACAACTCCTCCGGATAGCGGATGTGGGCGCGCAAATCCTTGGGCATCTCGGACAGCGGATGGAACACTCCCGGAAACAGGCGCGCATAGGTTTGGATGAAGGGGTCATCCGGGTCGCTGATATAAAACCGCACCTCGCCGGAATAGGCGTTGATGGTGGCCTTGACGGAGTTGCGGATGTAATTATCCCCGTGGGGAGCAGGTTCCGAGTAGGGATAGCGCGTCGAGCTTGTGTAGCCATCGAGCAACCAGAACAGCGCGCCGTTGTCAGCGATGACCATGTAGGGATCGTGGTCGTAGTGAATATAGGGCGTAAGGCGTTGGGCGCGGTCCAGGACCCGGCGGTAAATCATCAGGCGGCTGTCCGGTTGAATGTCCGACGAAAACAGGATGTTCTTTTCCCCGAAAACCAGCGCGAACAGAAGGCGCCGCCCAAAGCTCTCGACGGGAATGCCCCCGGCGCCTTGGTAGCTGGTGTAAACGTCCTTGTCGCCTTGGGGGTAATCGAATTCCTGCGCGCGCGTTTTGACGAAACAGTAATCGCTGCCCTGCTCGCCAAAGTAGATTTCCGGCCGGGTTACCTTCAGGGAAACATTGGAAGCAGGGGGAAGATCTTTGATGAAAAGCACCGGCAGCCCTTCACTGGTGAACTCATTCACCGGCCCCAGGCATAGGCCGTAGCCGTGGGTATAAGTAAGATACTCATTGATCCAATTCCGCCCGGGCAGGTGCTCCGGATTCAGTTCGCGGGGCGAAAGCGAGACCTGGCGGTAGATGCCGTCGATCCAATAGCGGTCATTATCAATATGCATGAAATCGTAATAGGTGCGGATTTCCTGCAATTGCGCAAAGGTGGTCAGCAGCGGTTTGTGGTCCCACAGGCGGACGTTGCGGAAGGTCGACTCATTCTGGCGAATGTCGTCGAGCGTCAAGTCCTCCACTGCCGAGAAGCTGCGCTCCTCAAAGCGATCGAGCCCGTAAGCCTTGCGAGTGAATTCAATGGTGTTGGCAATGTAGGGCCGCTCTTTGTCGATCTCGTTGGGGGCCACGACAAACCGCTGCACGATTTCCGGGTAAAACGATCCACCCAGAATTCCTACCACCAGGAGCGCGCCAATGGCATAGAGTGGCGTGCGAATGTCTCCCTTGCCGGCACGCAAGAAGAAAACCCCGGCAGTCAAAACCGAGAGAACGAGCAGCGCCCAGAGAACGGGCAGGGTGGCGTGAACATCCGTGTAGCCCGCGCCGAACACCATTCCCCGCGGTGAATAGAGCAGATCGTACATGCCCAGACGAATGCGGTAGGCAATCAGCAGGAAGAGAATGCCGCCTAACGCCATCAAATGCGCGCGAGCCGCTTTGGCGATCACCGGACCGCGCGGCGTGATCCATACGCCACCCTCCGCCAGATACAGGAAGGTGGCGCTCAGCAGACAGCAAATGAGGGTAATCAGCGCCAAGTGGTAGAGAAACCACGTGTAGGGCAATTGAAAAAGGTAGAAGCCCAGATCACGGCCGAAAAGCGGGTCCGCGAGGCCCATCCACGGCACCTGCCGGGCGCGCAGATAGATGAGCCAATGGCCCAGACCCCATTGGCTCACCAGATAACCCGCAAAAAGGACGCCCCCCCAGATCAACCAGCGAAAAAGCGCGCCGAATCGCTCCAAGGGTGGGAAATCAATTTGCTGGTCGTAAACCCGATACCCTTGCCGGTGCGCCAGGCTATGGGCGAGGAAGAGATTTAAACCTGTAACAATTATGAAGGCCATGCCCGCGATGCCACTCAGGTTAATCTGGGCTTTCAGAATGGTCAGATAGATCAAGCGGTAACCTTCCTGCTTGAACCACAACCAATCCACGAGCATACCCACGCCATTGGTGAGGAGCGGCAGGAAAACCAGGATGAATAAAATCAATGCCACAATGATTCGAACACGACGATTTTCTTTTGCCATGGGGTTTCTCCCGCGCTATCTTCACACAGCGGGGCGAGACTGTCAAAAGGCATCGGTTCATCGGGTCATCGCGTCATTGAGCCATCTAAACACCAACGCCGTGATCAGCCGGAACAAGAAGGTCAAAACGAATGCCTAATGAGGGTCCGCGCCCCGATTGCTTCGTTCAACCTGAGGAAGCGGCCAGCAGCTCGGTTGGCAGCGATTTCATCAAAATGTAGCCGAGAAATTACGGACCTTTGTGCTATAACTTTAGAGTTCCACAAATGACTCGGAGGCGAAGTCCACCGCAGGATTGCAAGTTGCGATTAGCCGCCAACATTGATAATCCGTTCGAATAATGCAACCAGGCAGACCGTGGAGGGTTCTTATGGCGTCCGTGAAAGTCGGCTTCTATGGCCACGTTCGGCAGTATCACAACCTGAAGAGCGAAATCGACGCGGCTATTCATGAAGTTTTGGAAAGCGGCAGCTATGTGATGGGCCCCAAGCTGAAGCAATTTGAAAAAGACCTGGCAGCGTATTGTCACACCAAGGAAGCAGTTGGCGTGAACTCCGGCACGGACGCGCTCTGGTTGGTATTCATGGCGCTGGGAATCGGGCCTGGCGATGAAGTCATCACCACGTCGAATACCTTTTTTGCGACGGCGGAGGCCATTTGGATCGCGGGGGCCACGGCCGTATTCGTCGATTGCGACCCCAGGACTTGCAACATCGATGTGAACTTGATCGAGGCGGCCATCACGCCCAAGACCAAGGCCATCGTGCCCGTGCACCTTTACGGCCAACCTGCCGAAATGCGCGCTGTGGGGGAAATCGCCAGGAAGCACAAGCTCTACGTGATCGAGGACAACGCGCAGGCGCTGGGGGCGCGCGGTCCGGACTTTACTTTGGGTGAGCTTTCCGACGCCATGTGCACCAGCTTCATCATTCAGAAGAATCTGGGCTGCTTCGGCGACGGCGGCGCCGTGGTGACCCATCGCACTGACATCGCCGAGGGCGTTCGCAAGCTGCGCAATCACGGCTCGGTGAAGCGCTCCGTCCACAGCATGGGTTACAACAGCCGCCTGGATGACCTGCACGCCGCCGTGCTGAGCGTGAAGCTGAAGCAACTCGACAAGTGGAACGACCTGCGCCGAGGCTTCGCGAAGCAGTATGACGAGGGACTGAAGGGCACGTCGTTGAAGCTGCCCACCGCGCTGCCCGGCTACCGCCACATCTATCACCTTTATGTTGTCGAAACCGCAGGCCGCGACAGCCTTCAGGAATACCTGAAAGAGCGCGACATCACCGCGCTTACCCATTACCCCATCGCCATTCACCAACAGGAAGGATTCCCCTGGGGCAAGGACGCACGCATTGTGGGCTCACTGAAGAATGCGGAAGCGTCAGCGGCACGTGTGCTCTCACTGCCTATGTTCCCGGAACTGACCCGCGAAGAAGTGCAGGCCGTCATCGACGCCACGGTGGCATGGGACAGGGGGCAGGCCGGGAGATTTAAGGCCGTGAGCTGACGAGGTGCAGGTGTCAGGTGTTAGGTGTCAGGTGCCAGGGCAAAAACCAAATCGTGGCGCATGAAACCTAACACCTGGCACCTGACACCTGACACCTGGAGTCCATCCATGACCTCAAACCGCCAATACACCGTCGTCGTCGCTGGCATGGGCAAGCGCGGCACACACCATGCCGGTGCTTTTCAGAAAAACGGGCGCTTCAAGCTGGTAGGCCTGTGCGATATCGATGCAGGCCGACTGGAGGCCGCGGCCAAGAAATTCGGCGTCCATGAAACCAGCGCCGACGCCGCCTCGCTGGTGAAGAAAACTCGCCCGGATATTTTCTGTTTCTGCACGCTGCCCGACCTGCGCCTGCCCATGATCCGCGCGGGCGTCGAGGCGGGCGCGAAGCTGATTGCCTATGAAAAACCTACGGCCCTTTCCACCAACGAAGCGCTGGAGATGATGAAGCTCACGCGCGCGGCGGGTGTGAAAACCGTGGTCAGCCATCAGCATCGCTACGGCGAACACTACAAGAAGGTCAAGGAGATCATCTCGAGCGGCGCCCTCGGCCGCGTGCACACCGTATACGGCACCGCCACCGGCTGGATGATGCACATGCTCACGCATCTCATCGACTACACCCGTTGGTACAACGACTACGCCGAGGCGGAATGGGTGGTTGGGCAGGCGCACGGGAAATCGAAGTTCACGGACAATCACCCTTCGCCCGACTACATCGGCGGGCTGATTCAGTTTGCGAATGGCGTGCGCGGCATTGTGGAATCTGGCGATGGCGCTCCCGACGTGCCGGAAGTCGATTACTGGTGGCGCAAGTGCCGCGTTGGCGCGCAAGGCACCGAAGGTTTTGCCGAGGTGCTTACGGGCGGCGGCTGGCGCGCCGTCACGCGGAATGGCGTCATGTCCGGCCCCGGCAGCATGGACTACGAGCACGACATGGGGCCTTACGTGCAGGAAATGGCGGATTGGCTCGACGACGAGAAAAAGGTCCACCCTTGCAACGGTGAGAGCGCTTACAAAGACCTGGAAATCATGATGGCCCTCTGCCGCTCCGTCGTCCAGCGCGGCAAAGTGAAGCTGCCCCTCGGCCCTGGCGAACCGGAACTGGATGCACTGAAGAGAGTGTTGCCGGATTAGTCGCAGTGATTACCCCGTAGGTTTGATCGTGCTTTCCACGCGAAAAAGCTTGAAATTGGAGTAGTGGTGCGTGTTGCGCGCCCGAATGCCCTGATCGATGGCCTCGACCGTTACGTCGCGGGGCAGCCAAAGCGCTTTATCGGACCCGGTCGGCCGGACAGGCGAGAAGTCAACTGTCGATGTCAGCGAGCTAAGGCCGACATCCGTCCGAGGGGCGAGAAGCCAGGTCTTGATCCGCAGGACCTGGAAGGATTCGGAGTCAATCCACGCCAATCCTTGGAGCAACATGACAACGCTTTTGCCCTGGGCGCGAAATTTGCCGCCTCGATGTGCTCTCTCAGGTTCTTGCGCAAACCCCACGACGTGACATTCCCGTTTACGAATCTTCTGGATTCCAAAATACCGGAAGCGGCTGTCGCGCTGGTCGGCCGGGCTCAAGTACAGGCAGGTTGAAGCGAAGTCGTAGGTGATAATGAACAGACTGTGGAAGCCCGAAGCATCGAAGGGATTCCCCTTGAGGTCCGTGCGGTACTCCTCAAATGCCGGGGCGCCACCGAGAGGCTGGGGTATGACGATATAGCGAAACTTTTGAAGCATCGTGGCGCCTTGGGATGCGGATTCCGTTTCGAAATTCACCTCCTCGTCGCAGGCGACCTGGGGGAAGTCATGGAAGAGGAGGGTAACCGTTTGACCGACGTGCTCGAGAACCGTTGGCAATTGATCCTGGCTCTCTGTCAGCCGGACATCGCGCAGAAAAGGGCTGCCGTGAATCTGACTGGGGGACCAATCGATCAGAGTCTCAGCGTGTTGGTATATATTGATCTCCGAGAGGAGAAAGGGTGGCGGCGGTTCGGTCACCTGGGAAGGCGCCACAGTCTGTTGCAGTCTCGCGGTCACCGCGCCGATGGATACGGCCGCCATCACGAGCGAACTCACAAGCGCCCGGACCTTCACATGGGGAGTATTCGCCTGGATATTGCCCAAGTCAAGACGACAGATTGTCACGTGACTCGGTAAGCGTAACAAACCGCGCGAGACCAAGGCTTGCCCAATACAACCGGGATTTACCAGCAATCCGGCAATCAATCCGCTTAGATCAGCCGCCCGGTTTAATTGTACTTTCCACGCGGAAGAGCTTGAAATTGGAATAGTGGTGGGTGTTGTGAATCGCAATGCTGCGATAAAAAATCTCGACCTCCACATCACTGGGCAGCCAGAGCACTCTCTCCCCCCCGCTCGGCTGGACGGCGGAGAAGTCAACCGTCGAGGTTTCGGAACCGAGTCGGATATCCTGCCGAGGCGCGAGAAGCCACGTCGTGATCCGCAGGATCTGGAAGGTTTGGGCGTCGATCCACACCAACCCTTGAACCAACACGGCGGCGCTTCTGCCATCAAGGAGGACTTCCGCAACTCGGCGCGCTTTCTCGGGATCCTGCGCAAAGCCCACGACATAACATTCCCGATTTCGTATCGTCTGGATTCCGAAGTACCGGAAGCGGCTATCGTGTTGCTCGGCTGGGCTTAAATACAGCCAGGTTGATGCGAAGCCGGAGGTGAGCATATAGAGATCCCCGAAGTTCGACTTTTCGGGTGCGTTCCCCTGGACGTCCGTGCGGTACTCCTCCAATATCCGGACCTCACCGACTGGACGCGGTATGACGATATATCGGAACTTTTGATGCCTCGTTTTGGGAGGGCTGCCCACTTCGGAGAGAACCGCCTCGTCGCAGGAGACCTGGGGGAAGTCCTGAAACAGGAGGGTACCCGTTTGGCCGACGCGCTTGAGAACCATCGGCAGTGGATCCTGGCTCCCGGCCGGTTGCAGTTTGTGCAGAAAAGGGGAGTCGCGAATCTGGCTCGGAGTCCAATTCATCAGCGTCCGAGCGCGTTTGTATAATTCGATTTCCGAGGCCGAAAGGCGGACCGGAGGTGTGGGCACCTGGGGAGGCGCCGCAGGCTGTTGCGGCATCGCGCTCACCGCGCTGATGATCACTGCCGCCAGCGTGACTGAACAGACAAGCGCTCGGACCTTCATACGGGAAGTATTCGTCGGGTTATTGCCCAAGTCAAGATGATAGATTGTCGCGTTCCGCGATGCAACTCATTCCATCCTGGCCCGAGATACAAGGCCGCGACGCCCCAAAAGGCACAATGCCGACCGCAGCTACAGAAGACCAAACCAACTCACTACCAGCCCCGGCAGGCTTGCAAGTGCGGCCCCTTATGCTATGATGGCTGAAGATAATTGGCTTAAATTCCAAGCGAAGATGCTTTCTGATGGCACAGATGGAAGGGGTCTCCACAGAGCGGGTAGTCCGGCGACGCAGCCTGCGTATCGTCATGCGGGTGCCGCTCTATGTCAACCCCACTGATGCGCCTGGGACCACTGAATGGGAATCCGTGGAAACGCTGGTGATCAGCCTGCATGGCGGGATGATCCGCAGCCGCCAGAGATTTCCTATCGGCACGACGCTGAATATTCGCATGCGGAACAAGCAACGATTCACGCGCGGCCGGGTGGTGTGGACGGCCGCGGGAGCAGGAGATCTGGCTTTCGAAATCGGCTTTGAAATCTTGGAGCCGCCGGGGTTTTGGGAGATCACATTCCCGGAGGACAGGTGGTCCGAAAAGCCCTAGTCCTCATTTCACCGGAACTGAACGGGGGGCCGGCGGTCACCCTCTCCAAAGGATATCCCTATGCTGGTGCGTGACATCATGACGACCGACCTCACCACCCTGCGCGAGGACGAGGTGCTGTTGGACGCGACGCTCATCCTTGCCCGCGGCGGCCTCCGTCATATTCCCATTTTGAACGGCACGAAACTGGTGGGGATTGTGACGGAGAAGGACGTGAAACATTACACCCCGTCGATCCTCTCGGGGATTGCTCCTGAGGAATACAACCGGCTGATGGAAACCACGCCGCTTTCCAAGATCATGCGCCGCAACCCGACAACCATCGAGCCCGGAAAAACCGTTTACGAAGCCGCCCAAATACTCGTCGACCACCGCATCGGCTGCCTGCCCGTGGTCGAAAACGGCGAGTTAAAAGGCATCATCACTACGACCGACATGCTGAATTTGCTCCTCAGATTGCTGAAGGAAAAAGGCCTCGCCCCGCCGGGGGCGGCAACCTGAGGCGGCCGGAAACCCGAATGTGCCTTGGGTCCGCAGTCCCGGGGTGACGATTCGCGACAGTTATCATCCTTCACCATGAGGTGGCGCCACCTGCCGCGCCGACCTGAACCGGGAACGAGGAACCCCCAGGAGGAATTGAACATCCGCCCGCATGCACCTTCGCCGCATCGTGTGAATGTTTGTAGGGGAGTGCGTGTGCGCGCCTTGATTCTGGCGTTGATTTGCGCGCTTGCCGGCGGCACCTCGGCCGCCAAGCGCAAGCCCCCGGTCCAATATCAAATTCCCATCCCCACGCAGCCGGATTTCTCGGCGCTCGATTGGTTGCAAGGTCAATGGACCGGCAGAACCCTCCCGAACGGCCCTCGCGGCGATGTGCAACTCTCCGTCAGCCCCGACCTCGAAAATCATTTCCTGGTTTTTCGTAGCGAGGTCTCGCTCGCGGCCACGCCAACCGTGCCGGCCACCAAGGAATCGTGGATGGGAATCCTCAGCCCCAGCCTCGACGGGACCGGCTTCATTCTCCGGGTATTCTCCAGCACCGGATTCATCACGCGCTATCGATTGACGTCGGAGGGCCCCGAGTTTCACCTGAATCCCGAAGGCGGCGAGTCCCCTCCACCGGGATGGCTGTTTCGAAGGATCTGGGCGCGAACCGGAGTCGATGAGTTCAGCGAGACCGTCCAGGCGGCTCCGCCGGGGAAAGCGTTCTTTGACTATTACACCGTCAAGTTCGCCCGCGTTCCCGCTCCCCCAAAGACCGGCCCTACGCCATAAGCGAGCGCCAGAAGAAAAAACGGTGTAATATTTTGGCGGCTAATTTCGGGGCTGGCCGGCGCGTAGGGGCAGTGGCGGGCCTTTTGAAATCGTCCGCAAAACTTCCCAGGAGAATACACCATGTCCAAAGGGAAAAAGATTGCACTCATTGTGGTCATCGTGCTGGTCCTCATCGTTGTGGGGCTGGCCATTATCATTCCTATGCTTATCGATATCGATCGCTATCGGCCACAGGTGGCCGCGCAAATTGAGCAGGCAACCGGGAAACCCGCCCAGATCGGGCGCCTGGGTCTGACCATCCTTCCGGAAGTCGCCATTCGCGTGGATGATTTCTCCTTGGGCAATCCCACCGGGTTCCCCAAGGGCGATTTTGTCAAAGCCAAAAAGATTGACGTGGTGGTTAATCCTTTTGCCCTTCTGCATCGCCAAGTGGAAATAACTTCCCTGGAGCTTGACGATCTGACGCTCGACATGTTGGAGGACACTCACGGCAAGTGGAACTTTGAAAACCCACCCGCCAAAGCCCCCCCGCCGCCCGATCCGACGGAAAAAAGTAGTGCATCGTTCACGCTGGGCGTTATCTCCCGGCTGACGGTCGAGCGAGGGCAGTTTGCGGCGGCAAGCCTGCTGGCGTCGGGAGTGCGGGGCCCCTCGCTCATGGATGTTCATGGAGCCTCGATCGACTTGCGCGATGTGAATTTGAACGCCATGACCACTGCATCGCTCAGGCAGCCCACATCCGCGCCGGGCGAACTCCCCGCCCTGGCAGGTGGGCTCAACACGATTGTGTACGCCGCAGATCCAACAGGGCCGGCGGTGGCGCAGGGAACCCTCAAGGCTGACGCGTTGCAGTTTGGCAATCTGGGCGTGACCAAGTTGAAATCCAAGGTCCGCCTCTATCCCAAGCAGGTCTTCGTCGACGATCTGGATCTGCAATGTTACGGCGGCAATGTCACGGGAAATCTTTCCCTGAACTTCGGGGGCGCGAATCTGGCTTACAGCGTGGATGCGCGGCTCAAAGGCGTAAACGTCGGCGAATTTCTGAATGCCTTTCTCCAGACCAAGGGCATGATGACGGGAACCCTGGAAGGGGCGGCAAAAATGAATGGCACGGTCGTTCACTCCTCCGATCCCCTGGCGGGCATTACCGGCTCCGGCCAGGCGAGCATTCGCAACGGCCGAATGCCCAGTTTGCAGCTTGGCAGCAATCTGCGAGCCTTGGCCAAGATGGCTGGCGTCGGGCCCGCCAATGGCGATCCCTCCTCGTTCTCCTCCGTCTCTTCGGATTTCCGGATTGCGGACGGCAGGCTCTCGAGCAACAAGATCGTCCTGGTGGGCAACGGCGTGGACGTGGATGGCTCCGGCAGCATGACCATGGCCGGCGACGGGACCCTGGACTACCAGGGCGACGCCAGTCTGGCCGCCAGCGGCAGTAATCCGCTGGGCACGGTTTTGGGAGGCTTGGCCGGCGCCAAAGTTGAAAACGGCAAGTTGGTATTTCCCTTCACCATCGGTGGAACTATTGCCAAGCCTAAGTTCTCCCTGAAAGGCGGGGCGGGGGGAGTCGCCGGAGCGCCAGCGGCCGTGGCCGCGCAACCCATCAACGCCGTGAAAGGCATCGGCGGATTATTGAAAAAGAAGAAACAACAGTAAGGTTTGCCGGGGCGATGAGTTATCATGACAAATAAGGGCGCTTGCCCCGCGGTGCGCGGCGCTTGACGCCCGAGGGCTTTCGGTTACACAAAGGCAATATCCATGAGCCAATCCCTGGATAATCTCCATGTGGTACACGCCGCCGCGCGGCTGGATCGCGTGCGCTATGCCATTCGCGACATGGCCGTACTGGCAGAGCAACTGGCGCGGGAAGGCAAGACCATCCTTCCCCTGAACATTGGCGATCCCCTCAATTTCGACTTCTGCACACCTCCCCACCTGATTGCCGCCGTGGAAAAAGCCATGCGTGACGGCCGGAATGGCTACGCGCCCTCGCCGGGTATTCCCGAAGCCGTGGAGGCGATCCGCGCGGATGCTGAGCGCAAGGGGATTCGCAACATTCAAACTGTTTTCCTGACCGCCGGCGTGAGTGAAGGCTTGGACATTTGTCTGACGGCGCTGGTGAACGCAGGGGAGAACGTTCTGACGCCCAGCCCGGAGTACCCGCTGTACTCGGCGGTTCTCGCCAAACTCGGCACGCAGCCCAATTCCTATTTGCTCGACGAGAAGAATGAGTGGCAGCCCGACCTCGATGACATCGCCCGCAAGATTAATTCCGGCACGCGCGGCATCGTGGTGAGTAATCCCAACAACCCCACGGGCGGCGTTTATTCGCGCCGGACCTTGGAGCGGATCACTGAACTCGCCCGGCAGAACAATCTGGTGATCTTCGCTGACGAAATCTACGATAAGCTGATTCTGGACGGTGAGCCGCACACACCCCTGGCGACCTTGGCGCCGGACGTCCCCGTGGTGACCTTTAATGGACTCTCCAAATCCTATTTGGTTCCCGGTTGGCGAGTGGGCTGGGGAGTGGTAAGCGGCGAGGCGGCGGCCATCAAGCCTTACCTCGAGGGGATTCACCAATTGCTGCGCGCGCGGCTGTGCTCGAACCATCCGCAGCAGTATGCCGTGCGCCCCGCGCTGGAAGGCCCGCAGGATCACTTGATCGAGGTTCTGCGCAAGCTGCGCGCCCGCCGCGACCTGACCGTTCGCGCCTGCCGCACCACCCCTCACATGAGTTGCGTGGCGCCGCGCGGGGCGTTTTACGCCTTCCCCAAAATCGACATCCCGGACAGCGATGAGGACTTTGTGAAGCGCTTGCTGGTGGAAAAACACGTGCTCATGGTGCATGGCACGGGCTTCGGCCAAGCCCCGGGAACCAAGCACGTGCGCATCGTCTTCCTTCCTGATGAGGCCACGCTCACGCGCGCTTACGAGGGCCTGCGCGCCTTCATCGCGGAACACTATGCGTGAGGGAAACATGAATAATGACGTTCCCCAGCCCGCCAACTCCGAATCCGAGTTTCCCAACCAGTTCTGCCCCGTCTGCTCCAGCCGGCTCGAACCTCGGCACTGCAAGATGCTCTGCCTCCGCTGCGGATACTTCATGTCCTGCTCGGAATTTGAATAGAGCCGATCTGGCCATCGGCTCATCGGGTCATTGAAGAACTTTCTAATGCAGTAAGAAATTCAGCCCTATCCTGCTATTTCATTGTGGATATTCCGTGACAACCCATGATAAACCATGAAATGGGGCTTGAATACCTAGTAAGGCGTTTATTTTCATCGAGATAGCCAGATCGCTCGCGAATTCTGCCTCTCCTGGGCCAGATCCTGGGAAAATTGTCCGCCGGCGCGGGTGCAGGAAATGGACTAATTGTCCCTGCGCTTTCCTACCGCTTGTATCTATCCGTTGATTTCAGTCGTGCTTATGCGCCGCGGCTATTCGGAATGGATCGGTGCGGAGAGATTGACCGGTCGCCTATAATTGGCCCCGCAAAACGAATGCAAGTGGGGGGGGCCTATGGACAAGCGCACATCTGAAGACAAGAGACAGACCACTCGACGGCAATTCCTGGTCAATTCCGCCGCGAGCGGGCTGACCTTTGCCCTGACCCCATCCCCTTTTTCGTCCGGGAAAGCCGCCAGCCCTCAAACCCTGTCTATGGTGTCTGGGGGATCTGACTTTCAAGGCTTGAAGGACACATTCCTCAATCCACCGCAAGCCGCCAAACCCCTGACGCGCTGGTGGTGGTTTGGTGGTGCGGCCACTCCCGAGGAAATCACCCGTGAATTGACCATGATGCGTGACGCGGGGTTGCGCGGCGTAGAACTGCAACCCCTATATCCCTTGGCCGTGGACGACCCGGCGCGGGGAATACGCAATGTGCGCTATTTTTCAAGCGAGTGGTTCGATCTGCTGCGGCACACCCTACGCGAGACCAAAAGGCTGGGTCTTCAGTTCGATTTCACACTCGGAAGTGGATGGCCGTACGGAGGGCCCTTCATTTCGGGCCGCTTGGCCGCGCGAAAAATCGAAGTCCTCATTCAGGACGCGACGGGACCCGAAGACTTTTCCTGGCCGCTCTGCCGCCTGCTCACAGGACCCTGGTCAACAGGGGAGGGAAGGATCGTCGCCATCGTTGCAGTCCCCGTACGCGACGGTGAAAGTCCGGACATCCGGCGCGCGGTGGTCATTTCGGATCGACTGACGGGCAGTTATCAATACGCCGGAGCGGGTGAAAGCCTGGAATGGAAGGTTCCTCCCGGCCGGTGGAAAATCATGCTCTTTACCGACTGCCCCACCGGCCAACAAGTGGAAGTCCCCTCGGTGGGGATGGAAGGATACGTGATCGACCATTTCAGCCGGCCCGCGCTCGACCTCTTTCTGGACGCGGTAGGAAGCAGAACCATCGAGGAGCTTCGCCCCGTTGCCGCCCCACCGTTTCATTCGGTCTTTTGCGACAGCCTGGAAGTCGCCGGAGCTGACTGGACCTTCGACTTCCTAAGAGAATTTGCGAGCCGTCGCGGTTACGACCTGGCGCCTTACCTCCCGGCGCTCTACGAGGATGTGGGAGATGTGACTCCGCATGTTCGATATGATTACCACCTAACCCTCTCGGATCTCATGCTCGAGAATTTCTTTGGACGCCTGGCTGAATGGGCTCGCAGCCAAGGAATGACGGCCCGCGTGCAGGTCCACGGCGCCATGGCTGACGTGATGCGCGGATACGGGCTGGCCGACATTCCGGAGGGAGAAGAAGGGTTTATCTTCGAGAACGTCGCGATGGCCGAAAAGGGTTGTACAGACCGTTACGTGGTCAACCTCGCGCATCGCCGCTTGGCTACCTCCGCCGCGCACCTCTACAATCGGCCGGTAGTTTCCGCCGAGAGTTATACGGCCTTGCGGATGCCCGAGTTCCTGGTAACGCTCGAGATGATGAAGGCCGCCACAGATGCCAGCTTCTTGGATGGGATCAACCAGATCGTTAACCAGGGATACTCCTACTCTCCCCCGCAAGTCGGAAAGCCGGGCTGGGTTTTCTACGCCCCCACCCTGGTCAATCACAACAACATCTGGTGGCCCCACTACCAGTACCTGGCCGGTTACATTCAACGCGCGGCGGCATTGTTGCTCAAAGGGGTGTCCATTAACCCCATTGCGGTCTATGTGCCCTTGGCGGATGTCTACGCTCGAGAGGGTCTCGGTTCGCTCCTCATCGACGGGGAAATCGAAGCTGCCCTTGGGAAGTCGATCCCCGCCGAAGCGACCCTTTTGATGAATCTGCGTCGAGCCGGCTATGACTTTGATCTGATGAACGACGACGCCCTCGGCAGGATAACAAAAGTAGAAGGCGGGAAGCTGCGAGGTGGAACGGCTGCATATTCTGTCGTCATCATTCCAGACGTAAGATTGATGCCTTCCGAAAGCATGTCCCGCCTGGCCGAATTCGTGCTCGATGGCGGGTTGCTGATTTTCATGGGGCGGTTACCCGAGGCCGCCCCGGGGTTGAAGGCTCAGGAGGTCCACACCAACCTGCTGCACGAACAACAGAGAAGGATTTGGGGGCCGGACTCACCTTCCATGGGCTCCGTCCAGCAGGCGGGGAAGGGACACGCGGTCTTGACGGATCGCGCGGGAGTCCTCACCCATCTTCGCGCGGGGCTTGCACCCGACTTCGAGATTCTCAGTGATGACGGGCAGGCAGCCGATCCGCCTGCTCACGAAAACGTCGGTTTCCTTCACCGTAAACTGGGCGATGTGGATTTCTTCTTTCTCAGCAACATCTCACAAAGCACCTACACCCTCAGGGCGAGGTTTAATGTTGGACACAAGGCGCCGGAGCGGTGGAATCCCGAGACCGGCGCTACCCATGAATCGCTGGTATTCGAATATGTGGAACTCCCCAATGGCAAGTTTACCGAGGTCCACATTCGGCTGGAAGCGTTTGAATCCTGTTTCATCGTCTTCGGCTCCTCCGGCAGCCCGATTCTGACGCGCACCAACTATCCGGGGCCACTGCACTTTGAGCAAACCGGCAAGAAGGTTCGCGTACAAGGCGTCGCGGAAAAGGCGGGGGAATACTTTGTGACGGATTCCCGAGGAAGGAGTCACCGCTTTACGGTTCCTGACGTCCCCGCGCCATACCCTCTGAACGGCCCCTGGCGGTTGGCCTTGGGAGATAAGCCCGCAATCGCTCTGGACCGTTTACAGTCGTGGACCGAACTCGCCGAAGGGAAGGACTACAGTGGCTGGGGAGTTTATGAGACCACGTTCGACGTTCGAGACCTCGGCAGCGCTCGGGAATGGTTGCTCGACTTGGGCGCCGTTCACGAAACCGCCGAAGTGGTTCTCAACGGCCGAGCCTTGGGAGTTGCCTGGAAAGGATCGCGACGATTGAGCTGCACCAGCGCGCTCAGGGAAGGCGCCAACTCCTTGAGAGTACGAATTGGGAACCTTTGGATTCAGAAGATGCACTCGGCCCCCAAACAGGACCTTAAGCCCGTCGCGGAAACTTTTGGAATTCGTTGGCCCGACTACGGCCAGATCCAACCCAACGAGATTCCTCCTTCAGGGCTTCTCGGTCCGGTGCGCCTGGTTTCTCTTAAGCGTTTCGAACTTGTGCTCGGGACCTCGTGATTCATCGGTGCGGGGAGATGGAGCGCTCGTCTATAACTGACCCGCGAGAGAGCGGACCGAATTGGAATGGGCGCGTCTACTCGAACGGGCCGATCTTCAGTTGTTGCGCATCCATGCGGTGCCGGGGGACCTTGCGTCGGTCGTCGAAGCGTCGCGACCCGAAGATTAATGTCAGCACCGGGATAAAAGGGCGCCGAAATCATCAGTCTGAGGGGAGCCAGGTCTTGGGAGCCTCATCGGCGGGGACGCGGTAAGAACTCTATACGCGACTCTACAGATCTCTCGGTAGTGTGTCAGTGTGAATTGAATGGCAACGCGGAGTTCGTAAATTCAAGGAGACAACCGCCGTTCCGCTAATTCCTGAAACAACGACCTTTTCGAATGGCGATACGATGTTTCTCGTTGCCAACACGAAATGAAAAGCCGCACAGGAAGGCAAGATGCGCGTACCTGTGCGCTCCTTCCGCAGGCACGCGACCCACAGCCCCACGGGTTCGAGAAAAGTCGTTGTTTTTTCCTCTTCCGATATGGCTATAATAGCCATGACAGGAGGGAACCGCATGCGCAGTGTCAATGTTGCCGAGTTGAAGAACTCCCTGAGCCGGTATTTGAACTATGCCAAAGAGGGGGAAGAAATCGTCGTCCGGGACCGCCATCTGCCCGTGGCGAAGCTCGTCCCCCTCTCCGTCGCCGAAACCAGCAAGGAAGAGCTGATTTTAGTCGCGGCGGGCAAATTGCGTTTGCCGCAGGCTCCTTTGGACATTCACAAGTTACTCCAGATCCGAACCGGCCGCGTTTCCGCGAGTCAAGCCATCCAGGCCCTGCTTGACGAACGCGCGGAGGGGAGATGAAACCGCAACCAGCATTTTTCGATGCCAGTGCGCTGGTCCCGCTCTGCGTTCGGGAGGCCACCAGCCGCCAGGCTCAGGC
>Ga0326727_10001244_pt1 | contig 96750 bp, 78 predicted proteins | sample MB2enrmetagenome_FD_207643 | JGI IMG/M metagenome (GOLD analysis project Ga0326727, IMG submission 207643) | Lab enriched peat soil microbial communities from McLean, Ithaca, NY, United States - MB29MY | ecosystem: Environmental > Terrestrial > Soil > Wetlands > Peat | place: USA: New York... | reverse complement strand
TGCCGTAAATCTGCTGGATGAAGACGCGGGCATCGCCGTTGTCGATGTAGACGGTGATGTGCATTTCGTCGAGCGATAAGATTGCAGGGTTCGGCCGTTCCTCCCCGAGCGGGATGATGACGCCGGAATCACCGTAACACCAGGAGGCGGCGGAGAGAAGAACGAGGAGAATCGCGAACCGGATGATCGGATGATAGGATGTTGGAGTGAGCGGGTGGACTCGCGTAGATCTTTCGATCACGCAATCTTCCGGAAGTCGCGATTTGTTCACGGCGGTTCTCCCGATCACCCGATCGTTCTGAGGTCCTGCTCGAGAATCCGAATCAAGCCATTGTCCGTACCCACGTAAAGGTAGCCATCGTGGACCGCGAGGGCGGTGACGTTCGGCGAGGGCAACGCCGACGTTACGTTGCTCCAACGTCCAAGCGAACGGTCGTAGACATACAATCCTCTATCCAGGGTGCCAGCGTAAACGCGCTGGGCTGTAACCAGCATGGCGTTTGGGTTCACGACGAACTCCTGCGAGGCGTCGGGAAACCTCTCGCAGCGGCCGGTGGGGTCGAGGCGAAAGATTCCGCCCCCGTAGCTTCCCACGAACCACTCGTCGCCAACGCGCGCGAGGGCCGTAATCCAGTTGGCTTTCAACCCGGAGTTGGCGGCGGTGTAGTTCATGCGCACCTTGCCGTCATCGAGAACCGACAGGCCGCCAAGCGTTCCGGCCAGCAGCCTCGTGCCCTCCGCCGCCAGGGTATAGACGTGGTTGTTAACGAGGCCTTGAAAGGCATAGATGCTGCTTGCGCCGCCGGAGGTGAGAAAGGTAATGCCGGCGGGCGTCGCCAAGGTCATGCCGCCTGCCGTCAAGGCCACGTCGGTCACGTGATCGGCGATTAACCCGTTGTTATGGCCTAGGACTTCGCGTTGCCGCAGGGCGGCGTCGAACACGACGAGGCCGTTGGCCGTGGCTACGATGGTGGCGTCGCGCTGTGAGTCATGAACGATGCGGTTGATGCAGAAGACATGTTCATCCTCCAGGTGCGTAGCACGCTCGCCGCCGGGTGAGAGCACGTCCAGGCCGCGATCGAAGTAACCCACCCAGAGCCGGCCGGAGGAATCGAATTCAAGCGCGGAGACGTTGCGGTCCGCCAGCAACGAAGCTTCGCGCTCGAAAGCGGGGCGCCACGCGCCGCCGCGCGGATTGAAGTTGTAGAATCCGCTGTCCGTCAATGCGAAGAGGTTGCCCTGGGCCGACAGCAGGCGCATGATGCGGCCCGAGATTTCCTGGCCGTGCGGGCGCGGGCCGGCATTCACGCCTGCCGCGAGTGGGACCTCGAGAATACCCTCGTCGAGCGTGCCCACGACGAGCGTTTCGCCATCGACGAGCAGCGAACTGGCGAAGAAACTCGATGCCAGCACGCGCGTGAACTTACCGCCCCGGAATTCCGCCACGCCCATTGGGGTGCCCACAAAGGCCCGGTCTCCCTCGACCGCCAGGGAAAGTACGCGCTGATCGGGCAGCCCTTCGGACTCCGCGAAGCGGTCGGCCTGGCCGGCGTGCCAGTGGACGACACCGTCCGTGAGCGTGCCCACCCAGAGGCTGGAGTCGTCACCCGCCAGCGCCGTGATGTGCAGCTTCGCAAGTTGGGGATGGAAAGAAGAGAGGTGTGTACCGTCGTAAACCAGGACGCCGCTTTTCTCCGTGCCCAGCAAGACTCGACCGGTCGGCAGGGCTAGTACGGCAGTGAGTTGGCGAAGCGGCCCGACCTGCGGAAGGATTTGCCGCACACTCTTTTCGCCGAACGCCAGAAGGCCGCCGCCCGCCGTGGCGAGATAGAGTTCCGGTTCGGCGGCATCTGCCGCGCGGCCGATCGACATTTCCACCAGAGGCGCCGCGGGCAACTCGAGGCCCACTCGGTAGCGCGCCGCGGGCTTCCCATCCATGGAATACACGACGAGGCCCGACGGGCCGCAAACGTACAAACGGCCGCCAAAAAAGGCGGCATCATTGAATGCCGCCGGCGAACTGATCCATTCGACGCCCGGCGGAGCCGCACGGTTTAAACGCGAGGCCGCGAATTTCAGGTTTTCTTCTGCCGCCACTTCCGCGGTGGCCTGTTGGAGCGCTCGCGACGCCTTCCAGATGGCTAATCCTGCGAAGCCCAGTACGACCAACAGGGTCGTCCCTATCAAGAGCAGCCACTTTGCTTTGGGGAGTCCCATAGGCGTCTGAGTGATTATATACGAGTTGCAGGGAGACAGCCTGCCGTCCTCCACGGGGAAGCACCCTATTGAATTCGTTCCAAGCTTGTCATATAGTTCCCGCGCCGAATTGTATTGCCTTGCTGCCCTGCGTGGCGGACCAGCCCGGCACAGATGACGCGGCAAGGGAGACCAAGTGACTCAAGGGGGGTGTCAAACGAAGCGGCGCCGGATGTTCCTCAGGCGAAATGAACCGTGCCTTCACTCCCTCAGGAGATAAGCAAATGCCCAAAGCCAATCATTCGCTCCTAAGTTTTCATCGAGTTCTGGTGTTGTTGCTCACAAGCCTGGCACTCGTTTTGAGTTGTTCAGCGCCCGTGCCCAAGCCGACCGGCCCAGCGGCCGATTATCAGGACGCCAAAGATATGTTCAAGCGTAGCCGCTTTGACCGAGCTCTGGAGTTTTCCGACGGGCTGGCCACCGCCACACCGGCTACAAAATACACCGAACGGGCGCAAGTGCTCCGTGTGGTGATTTTCACCGGGCAGGTCCAGAGTTGCAAGGATCTGATTGAAGCCTATTCAAAAGGCGCCGATGCGACGAAGAATGCGCATTTCAAAGCCGAATATGATCGATTGCGCCACGACAATATGCTCGACGGGATGAAGGCCGCGCTCGGCCTCGCCGAAACCGCGCACCAGTTATTGGCAGGCGGCAAGGTGTCGAAGCAATTGACCCTGGAAGCGCCCTATCCCTCCGTCGAGGGTCCTATTGAAGTGGCGGATCTCGAACATGTCAAGGAGGGTGGTTGGATCGAACCGGACCACCAGGATGCAGCGGCAGTCGATTCGCTAAACAAAGCGATTGACGATGCCTTGGCGGGGGCCGTCGGCGGGGACCGCTCGAAGGCCCGAAGCGCCCTGGCCTCCGGCTCGACTACGATCGACGGACTGGACTTCACTATTTTCATCGGCAATCAACTTGTCGACGGGGCGGGCTTGCTCGACCGCAAGCACGGCAACGATCCTGTGAAACTCCGGGCGGTCTGCAACGAGGCGTCCGAGGCGGTTAAGGCGGCGGAAGGCTTGTTGAAAGAGACGCCTAACGCGGATAAAGAAAAACAGGTTAAGAAGCTGGACGACCAAATCAAAACCACCCTCAAGCACATCTAAGAGGACGCTTCAAGACGCTCGCACCGCGGAGGCGCAGAATCGCGGGTATTGAATACGAAGGGCCTTGTCTCTGCGTCTCCGCAACTCGGCGGTGAGGTTTTAGATTTGTACGCAATTCCAGGCGTCCGCATCGGACACGCAAGCGACTTCAAAGGTCTGACAGGATGCAGTGTGGTCCTCTGCGCATCGGGCGCGGTCTGCGGAGTCGATATTCGCGGTTCCGCTGCGGGCACGCGTGATTTGGCTCCTTGCCTTCCCGGCCACCTGGTGGAGCGCGTGCACGCAATCTTCCTGAGTGGAGGGAGTGCTTTCGGCCTGGACGCTGCCGCGGGTGTTATGGAGTACTTGGAAGGGCGCGGCGTCGGATTTCCGGCCGGGAAAGTCCGCGTGCCCATCGTGCCTGGCGCCGTCATCTTCGACCTCCACTTGGCCTCTTCAACCGCCCGTCCAGACCGGCGGATGGCGCTTCGAGCCTGCCGGAATGCAAGCCGAGAGGTAGTCGAAGGGTCGGTTGGCGCGGGGACCGGAGCGACGGTCGGAAAGCTCTTCGGCATTGACCGCGCCACCAAGGGTGGCGTGGGATTCTGGAGCCGGGAATTGCAGGGCGGAGTTCGCGTGCAGGCCCTCGCCGTGGTGAATGCCTTTGGCGATGTTGTGGATTCCAAGCGCGGCAGGGTGCTTGCCGGAGCCCGCCGGTCGCGCGATTCAGCCGATTTCGTGGGAACTGTGGAGAGCATGTTCGAAGGCCGCGCTGGTCAGGGTTTTGGAGCAACCCACACGACGCTGGTGGTCGTCATGACCAACGCCGCGCTCGATAAAATCCAGATGACGAAGGTAGCCCAGATGGCGCAGGATGGACTGGCGCGCGCTATTCGCCCCGTTCACACCCAATGGGACGGCGATCTGGTCTTCGCGCTTTCGCTGGGTCGAAAGCCGGCAGGTGTGAACACTGTCGGGACAGCCGCAGCCGAGGCGACCGCAGAAGCTATTGTGAGGGCCGTCGAGACGGCGGAAGGCCTGGGCGGCGTTCCGTCGTGCCGGGAAATCAGATCAGGGAACAGGGAATAGGGAACAGGGAATAGGAAACAGGGGACAGGACCGGTCCCTCTGATACAGATTCTCTCTTCCGTGTTCCCCGCGCGCTGTTCCCTGTTCCCTATCTCCTGTTCCCTATTCCCTGTTCCCTCCTCAGTGGCTCGGTTCTGGACCGACGCCAGGGTTAGTGGATGGAGGGGGCATGGGAGCGGCGGTGCTGCCATGCGGAGTTGTGCCGGGCATGCTCGCCGTGGCAGTGGATTCAACCCGCCATTTATCACCGGTTTTGCGCAATCGGTAAACTATGCCCACGGCCATATTGGGAGCTTGTTTGCTTCGGAATTTCACCTGCGCTAGAGCCGTGTCTCCGTTGAAGGTCACGTCGCCCAGCTCCACCGTCATGTTCTGGAAAAAGACGTTTGGCTGCTGTTTCAGGTGCTCCTCGATGGCCTCCTGAACTGCCGCTTTCGAATCGATTCCGCCCAGCTTGTGGCAAGCTGCTGAAGCAGCCACACTTAGCACTACAAGACTGATCACCACCACGCGCATCGGGACCTCCCCTATCTCGAACAAGCCTAGCCTTGCGCTGCGGGATTGTCAAAGGAGGTCATAGCACAGGCACTCCTGCCTGTGCCCGTGCTCGATGCCAACAGGTCGCGCGAAGGCACAGGCAGGAGTGCCTGTGCTACCCAAGGCCCAGGGTCCGCCCTATCCGGCCAGGTTTGACACGCTCGCGCGCCTGGTTTAAATTGACGATTCTAAGAATAACAAGGAGCCACCATGCTCGATCTGAATTTCGTCCGTGACAATCTGGAATTGGTGAAGCAGAAAATGCGCGAGCGCGGCCTGGGAGAGGCGCTCGGCGGGTTTGAGTCCATTGACCGCGAGAGGCGCAAATTTCTTTTGGAGGCGGAAACGCGCAAGGCGCGCCGCAACAAGGTATCCGACGAAATCGCGGCGTTGAAGAAGGCGAAACAGGATGCCTCTGCCCTGATCGCCGAGATGAAGCAGGTGGGCGCGGAAATTCAGGAGTTGGACGAGAAGGCCAAGCAATACGACGAGCAATTGCAAGAACTCCTGCGCACCATTCCCAACGTGCCTGACGCGAGCGTTCCTGTTGGCCGCGGCTCAGAGGAGAACCAGGAGGTTCGTCGTTGGGGCACGCCCCGCGAGTTCGACTTTGAACCGAAGGCGCACTGGGACCTTGGACCGGCCCTCGGCATCCTGGATTTTGAGCGGGCAAGAAAGATCGCCGGGGCGCGCTTCGCCGTGTACAGTGGTGCGGGAGCAAGGCTGGAACGCGCGCTGGCCAATTTCATGCTCGATGTGCACACGAAAGAGCACGGTTATACCGAGATCCTTCCTCCCTTCATCGTAAACTCTTCGAGCCTTTTCGGCACCGGCCAACTGCCCAAATTCAAGGAAGACCTCTTCAAGCTCGAAGGAACCGATTACTGGCTGATCCCTACCGCGGAAGTTCCGGTCACGAATCTCTATGATGGTGAAGTGCTGGAAGCTGAAAAACTGCCGGTGAAACACTGCGCGTGGACAGCCTGTTTCCGGAGTGAAGCGGGGTCCTACGGCAAGGACACCCGCGGCATCATCCGCCAGCATCAGTTCCAGAAAGTCGAGATGGTGAAATTCACCCTTCCGGAAAGTTCTTACGACGAACTCGAGTCCCTCACGCGCAATGCCGAAGCCATCTTGCAGCGCCTGGAGCTTCCGTATCGGGTAGTCGCGCTTTGCACGGCCGATCTGGGCTTCAGCTCGGCGAAAACGTATGACTTGGAAGTCTGGCTTCCTGCCGCCCGCGAGTATAAAGAGATTTCGTCCTGCTCGAACTTTGAGGCTTTTCAGGCCCGCCGGGCCAACCTGCGCTTCCGGCGCGGCAAATCCGGCAAGACGGAATTGCTTCACACGCTGAACGGCAGCGGCCTTGCCGTGGGAAGAACCTGGGTGGCGATCATCGAAAACTACCAGCAAGCCGACGGCTCGGTCATCATCCCCAAGGCATTGCGGCCCTACTTTGACGGACAGGAGAGAATTACCAGGCAGTAGGCAGGTCGGCAGATGGGCAGATGGGCAGATCGGCAGGTGGCAGCGGTCATTCCAGAGGGAGTGAAGAGCGGCTTAAAACGCTACGCACAAAGGCCGAACGGCGACGCTCTTGCACCATCATCTTCTTGAGGATTGTGTGTGAGTTGTTTCGGTACTTGCAGCTTGGAAACGGTCTAACGCTGTTGGGCGCCGATCCGTAGCTGCGTGGAGACGCGGTACTCAGCGCGGGCTCTCCACTGTCAGCTTCCCATCTGCCTTTCTGCCGATCTGCCCATCTGCCGACCTGCCCACCTGCCTCATTTCTGTTCGCTTCCCGGCGCGGGTTCCGGCATGTAGCGGTGAAAGTCGCCGGGCGCGTGGGTGTGTTCGAATTGGATGGTGGAATGCGTGATGCCGAAGGTGCCGGCCAAAACCTCTCGCAATCGCTGGCAGATTCTTTCAGTTTCGGAGGTCGGCATGTCAAGGATTTGGATGTGGCAGGAAAGAGCGTGAGACTCAGTCCCCAAGCTCCAGATATGAATATCGTGGACTTCGCGCACGCCCGGAACCTCCAGCATGGCATTCGCAACCCGTTCCAGCTCCATGCCCTTGGGAAGGCTCTCCAGCAGGATGTTGGTCGATTCCGTAATCACTCCCAGCGCCGTCCACACGATCATTCCCGAGATCAGGAATGCGATGAGCGGGTCGAACAACGTCTGGCCGGTTCTATAAATCAGCCAGGCTCCAGCGATGAGGGCAAGGTTGGAAAGTGCGTCGCCCAGATTGTGAATGAAGACGGCGCGCAGGTTCAAATCACGGCGGCCCGATGCCAGTGCGAGTGAAATGCTTCCATTGATAACGAAGGCCACGATTCCGACTATCAACATGGCTTGGGTGGCGACCGGCTCCGGCCTCATGATCCGCTCGTAGCCTTCGTAGCAGATGAAGATCGCCACAATCACCAGCAGTAGGGAATTCACGAAGGCAGCCAGCACACCGGCGCGTTGGTAGCCATAGGTTCTCTGCTGGTCGGGAGGCTTGCGCTCAAAGTAGATGGCGATCCAGGCTAGTACGAGGGAAGGAAGGTCAGTCAGGTTGTGCCAACCGTCACTGACGAGCGCCAGGCTGTGCGCGAGGTGGCCGGTGACGAACTCAATCACCACCAGGATCAGCGTAATCAGCAGCGCGCCCTTGACGACCCAGTCCCGTCGCTCTAAGTGGCCGTGACTGTGCCCATGACTGTGGCTGTGGCCATCACTGTGGCTGTGCACATGAACCCCCGCCGTGATTCTATTCCATCGGGGAATCCGCGCGCAAGAACAGTGACGAGTGACGGGCAGGAGTCAGTACGAAGGCAAAAGGTTAAAAAGTAAAGGCTGAAGGATAAAGGACGCCGCACGGCACAGGCGTGAGCGCGCCCAACAAGGATCAGGGCGTGAAGGCTGCATTTACCCTTTAACCTCTACCCTTCACACTTCATTCTGACTTCAGACTCCCCCCGCCCTCACACCAGCTTCGCATCCAGAGTGATCTGCGTTCCGGCGAGGGCTTTGGAAACCGGACAGCCCTTCTTGGCGGCCTCCGCCTGCTGCTGGAAGGTGTCGTTGCTAATCCCTGGAATCTGGGCCTCGGTGAGCAACTCAATTTTGGTGATGCCGAAACCGCCCTCCACCGATTCGAGGTGCACCTTGGCGGTGGTATGGACGCGGGTGGGGGTGAAGCCCGCCTTCGACAATCCTGCTGAGAGAGCCATCGAGTAGCACCCGGCGTGCGCAGCCGCGATCAACTCCTCGGGGTTCGTGCCTTTCCCGCTTTCAAATCTGGAGGCGAAGGAGTAGCTGCCTTCATAAGCGCCGCTGCCCAGCTTCATCGTGCCGTGTCCTTCCCTCAAATTGCCTTTCCATTCAGCTTCGGACGTTCGAACGGCCATAGTAGTGAACTCCTTTGGAAGAATTTAGATAGTCTGTGTGGAGTGCCCGTCAATTCGTCCTAAAGAACCAGTATAACACGCGTGATCGAAGGTGGATTCGTTCTCTAGGGAACCAGAACGATCTTCCCGGAAGCCCCGGGTTCCATGACCGCCTGATGGGCGAGCGGCGCTTCGGCGAGCGGCATCTCGCGGCCCACGATGGGGTTAAGCGTTCCATTCTCCAGGCCCGCGACCAGCGCCGCGTGAATGCTGGCCAAATCATCCTTTGTGGCATTCAGCAACATAAATCCCAGGATGCTCAGGTCGCGTTGCATGGCGGCGCGAGGATTGATTTCGATGCTGCCGCGATTTCCGATCACCGCCACACGCCCGCGCAGAGCGAGCAAGTCGAGGTCTTTCGCCAGGTTGACGTTAGCGAGCATCTCGAGGATGACGTCGACGCCGCGGCCTTTCGTCAACGTCATGACCTCCGCCTCGTAGCCCGAGCGGCGATGGTCGAGTACGTGGTGCGCGCCCTGCTCGAGCACGAGCCTTTGTCCTTTCTCCGTGCCAGCCGTCCCGATCACGTTGAGCCCGCCCGCGCGCGCCATCTGCACCGCGGCAATGCCCACGCCTCCACTGGCGCCGTGGACCAGCACGGTTTCCCCAGGTCTTCCCTGCGCGCGCTGGTAAAGGGCTCGGTAGGCTGTTGCGTAGGGAACGTTGACGCCGGCCCCTTGCGCAAAGCTGACCCGTGCCGGTAAGGGATGAACCTGCGCGGCTTCGCAAAGTGTCTGCTCGGCATAGGCGCCGCGCAGCGTCCCGCCCACGTAGACGCGCTCACCCAACTGGACGTTCTCCACGCCTGCACCGACTGCCAACACCGTCCCCGCTGCGTCCATGCCGGGCGTATAGGGCAGCGAAGGCTTCAGCGCATAACCGCCCGTGCGGATATAACTATCTACGGGGTTCACACCCACCGCTTTCAAACTCACCACAACTTGGCCGGGGCCGGCCGTGAGGTCCGGCACTTCCTCGAGTTTCATCACTTCCGGGCCGCCGAATTCATGAACGCGAATGGCTTTCATTTCTCTTTCCTCCTCGTAGCGCTGACCTTCGGGTCAGCACGGCCGCAGCCGACCTAAAGGTCGGCGCTACCGCCCAGCCGCCGCTACAACACTTGCAGACCCGCATCCTCCGCCACCACTTTCGCCAGGGCCGCCCAGTCCAAGTCTCCCCACCCCCGGGCCACCCCACTCACGAAGTGGTCACGAATTGCGCTGGCGACCGGCATTGGTACCGCGGCTTCTTCGGCAGCGGAAAGCACCATCCGGAGATCCTTTAGACCCAGGCGGAGCGCAAAGCCTGGGGGCGAGAATTTCTCCCCGATGATGATTTTGCCGTAATTCTCGTAAACTGGGGACTGGAAAAGCGAGCCGTTGAGGACCTCGAGGAATTGCCCGGGCTCGACGCCGGACTTTCGGGCTAGTGCGAATGCTTCCGATAGGGACTCGAGCATGGAGGCAATCAGGAAATTCCCCGCCAATTTGAAGGCATTGGCCGCGTACTGCTCACTCCCTATCACGAAGACCTTCCTTGAGATGGCTGCCAGAAGCGGGCGCACACGTTCTATCGCTTCCAGCGGACCCGCGGCCACTACCACCAGTCGCGCCGCCTGGGCGGCGTCGGGCCGTCCGAAAACCGGCGCGGCGATGAAAACCTGGCCGCGACGGGCGTGCTCTTTCGTGAGTCTCCTCGAGAGCGCCGTGCTGATGGTGCTGAGGGAGACGTGAATTCCTCCCCCGGCAAGAGTGTTGACGATACCCCCGCCTCCCAGCGCCATCTCCTCGAGGGCGGCGTCATCCGCCAACATGGTCATGACCACTTCAGATTGGCACGCTTCGGTGAGCGTGTGCGCCACCTGCGCGCCCGCAGATGCAAGGGCCTCAGCCTTACTACGCGTTCTGTTGTAAACGGTCAATTGGTGGCCCGCCCGAAGCAGATTTTGCGCGATCCCAAACCCCATGTTTCCTAATCCAATAAATCCGACCTTCACACGCTCTCCTTTTTCGCAATAGGGTGGCCCATGTGGCCGGTAGGGGGCAAAGCCACCCACGCAGCCGGCCGGCTCAAGCGCGATTCGGGCAAGCTTTCACCCTGCCGCTGTCTGCTGTCTTCTGCTTTCCTGTGGAACCACGGAGATGAGCCGCTTCTCGCCGTGGCGGAGCACTGTCACCTGGGCTACGACACCCACTTTCTCGTCCGTCAGCAACTGGTGCAGAGCGTCAATTCCAGGGACACGGTGATCGTCATAGCCGACAATCACGTCTCCTTCGCGCAGGCCCGCTATCTCCGCAGGGCTCTGAGCTTCCACCGACGCCACCAGCACGCCGCTTGCGACTTCGAGGCCGTTCAACCGTACCACCCGGCGCGGTAGGGGAACATCCTGTCCGGCTACGCCGATAAAGCTGCGGCGTATCTTGCCGTCCCGGATCAGGCGGGCCGCAACAAATTTCGCCGTGTTGGCCGCAATGGCGAAACAGATCCCCTGCGCCGGGAGGATAATTGCCGTGTTGACGCCTACCACCTGTCCCTGCGAGGTCACCAGCGGGCCGCCGGAGTTTCCAGGATTCAGTGCGGCGTCGGTTTGAATCACATTGCTGATCAGGCGGCCCGTGCGGGAACGGAGCGAGCGACCCAGCGCGCTAACCACTCCGGCTGTTACCGTGCATTGGAAACCGTAGGGGTTTCCGATGGCGATGACCAATTGTCCCACGCGGAGCGCCTGGGAGTCCCCCAAGGAGGCGGGCACGAGGTTCGAGGCCTCGATTCTTACTACTGCCAAATCTGTCTCCGGGTCGTCCCCCACCAAGTCGGCCTGAAATCGCCGGCCGTCGGTGAGGGTCGCTTCGATCATGCTCGCGCTATGCACTACGTGACTGTTGGTGAGGATGAATCCGTCGGGAGTAAAGATGAACCCCGATCCATGCCCGAGAGCCTGGCGTGGGACGCGTGGCTCCGTGGCTTGCTCCCTCTCGGGCGACTGATGAACTTCGAGGTTGAGGACGGAGCTACTGACCTTTTCTGCGGCGCCGATTACGGCGCGCGAATAAGCGTCCAGAAGTTCGTCGTCCGGCGCCGGTGCGACCGTGGATACAACTCCGGCGGGCGGGGCGGAAGTAATATCCAGTACATTCTCTAAAATTGCTTCCATTCGCTCTCCTGTCTTGGAGCCGTTAATTACAGTTTATTAGATTCCTGGGGTGCAATTCCGTTTCGAAAGCCTCTCCCTGCGCGTCACCCCCGCGAAAAGCCTCAGAGCGGCGGCGCGTCGGTAACCCTTGTGGGTCCCCTAGGACGGCCAGAGCTGGCCCCTACAATTCGATTTCTTGGAGTGTTTTCAGTGACCCCCAAGTCGCCCTAATACACTACACCGCAGGATTGAGGTAATATATCTGTTGGCGGGCCGACAACGGCCGGTCCAGATGTACTGTAAGGACGGGATGTATGTGCCTCCTCGATTCAGGACGAACGAGCGAAAGCCCAGCGCGGCGAGTTAACCTCAAAGGCCACCTGGTCAGAATTGCGGCGCTGGCGTTGGTGGTTGGCGTGTGCGCCGTGCCGGTCTGCTTCGTTCGGGGGCAGACTACGCCGCCGGGTTCGTCAACGTCCGGCGCCAAGAACCCAACCCAACAACCTGCCGTTCGGCCAGGCGAGACCGCGCCGCCGACCAGTAAAGACCAGATTAAGGTCCTGGTGAAGGTGGTAGACGTCCCGGTGACCGTTGTTGGCAAGCATGGCCTCCCGATCATTGATTTGACGCAAAGTGATTTTCAGATTTATGAAGATGGCAGGCCACAGGCGATCCGCTACTTCAGTCAGGAGTCCCACCTGCCCCTGCGGATTGGCCTGATCCTCGATACCAGTAATAGTGCGCGGCGGCAACTCGAGTTCGAAAAGAATGCGGCGACGGATTTCGTCTTTCAGATGTTGCAGGGAAGGAACGTCAAGAACCAGATTTTTCTGGAAACCTTTGATGCTTCCAGTTCGCTTATTCAGGATTTCACCACCGACCCTGAAACTCTCAGCGAGAAGATTCAGGACCTGAAGGCAGGAGGCGGGAAGGCGCTCTATGACGCCATCTATAACTCCTGCAAGGATAAGATGATGCACGCAGGAGACCCGGAGCGCACGCGGCGGATCCTGGTGCTGATCAGCGATGGCCTCGACGTCCAGAGCCAGCATTCCCTGGATGAAGCGATTTCCATGGCGCACAAAGCCGAAACCATGATTTATACCATCGGCAATGCGAGTTATGGCTTCACAAATGCTGGGGACGACGTCCTGGCAGGGTTTGCGGACGGCACGGGCGGTGGAGCGTTCTTCCCCCTCCGGGACGCGCCCGGCACCGACCTGGCAACCGGCTACTTATCCCACGGGCAGATCGGAGAAACGTCTCAAAACAAGGGACTGGGCGCGGAGACCGGAACCTTTTCCGCGCAACGTCTGGTGCACATTGCCGACGCGATGGAGGCCATCTACCACGAGCTGGGAGCCCAATACGATCTGGGGTATACACCCACGAATGGCCTCCTCGACGGCACCTACCGAAGCATTCGCGTCCTGCTGACGCGCAAAGGCGTCACCTGCCGCTGGAAGCCGGGCTATTTCGCTACCGCAGAGTGAAACGGGATCGCCCTCTTGCGTAGTAGGATTTGACCTTATGGGGAAACAACGCCGTCGCCAATTCTCGGCACTTAGGGAACAACTTCGACGGGAGAGAGAATTGGCGGAAGCGCAACTCACGCCCGTCGCGCGTCTCCGCGAGGCACTTGAACTTTCCGACTTCTGTCTTAAACTTGCTGCCAAAGGCCGTGAGCTCCGTGTTAATTCAAGCCCTTCGAAGAATCCTGAGCGTACTTGAAAAACTGAAAATTCCCTACGCCTTGATCGGCGGCCTCGCATTGGCCTTCTACAATGTCGTGCGCGCGACGAAAGATCTGGATCTGCTGATCCTATTGAGTCCGATCGAAATGGAGAGGCTCGCAGGGCAACTCACAACGAATGGATTGCGCGCCCAGGCACGAAAAGGAGCGCCTGGAGATCCCGTTGTGGGTGTCGTGGTTGTGGATCTCGCCATTGGCGCAGGTCACGTCTCCTGTGATCTCCTCCTTCCGTCTGCCCGCTGGCAATCGGAGGCTGTCCGCAATGCTCAATCCTTCGAGACGGAGGGGTTGTCACTCCGGGTTGTCCGGGCCCGTGACCTCTTCTTGCTCAAACTATACGCAGGCGGACCGCAGGATTTGCTGGACGGTGGGCGCTTGCTGCGAATGCAAGACGATGCCACGGGCAACGCGTGGAAAGAGGCTGCTTCAAAGTTGCACCTGAGGGAAGAGCTGAAGCGGTGTTTGAACTTCTTGGCGAACGAGTGACAAGGAGAACATAGTGGAACTTTCTAGTCTTTTGTCCGATCTTCGCGGCGCCCGCGTCGTCGACCTCAGCCAAACTCTCGAAGAGCACATGCCCCACTTCCCCACGCATTCCATGTTCTTTCACAACTTGTGGGGCTCTTACTGGCATGGCGGGCGCTCGCTGAGCTATCAACTGGTGATGCATGAGCACAACGGTACCCATGTGGACGCGCCGGCGCACTTCATCAGTGACGCCAAGCCCCACGCACACCTCACCATTGACCAGATTCCCGTAGCTCGCCTGATGGGACGGGGCGTTCACCTTGAATGCCGCGCATGCAAGGAGTCCGACTACTTCTCGCGCCGGCAGATCGAGGACTGGGAATCCCAGCACGGCGCGATTGCGCAGGGCGACATCGTACTGTTCGACTTTGGCTGGTCGGCGCGTTGGGCGCTGCGTCCGCACGACCAGCCCTACGTGGAGCACTGGCCCGGGGTCAGCATGGAAGCCGCGGAATACCTTATTTCCAAAGAGGCCGTGGCCCTCGGCGTCGATACGCTTTCCCCTGATCCGCCGGAGGCCTTGCGCACCAATCCCATCCACCCCGTTGTGCTCGAGAAGAATCTTCTCATTATCGAGAACCTGACAAACCTGGGAGAGCTACCCTCTTTCTTCCTTTTTCTGGCTTTTCCACTTAAGATCCGCGCCGGCTCGGGCTCGCCCATTCGAGCCGTTGCGATCTTCTAACTGGTCGCCACGCACCTGTCTCAAACGCTTTCGGGCTTACCACCCCTTGCCCCTCCTCAACGGGGAGAGGAATTGGACCCCCCTCCCTGGAAAGGAGGGGGTGGGGCGTGGTTGTTGTCTATTGGCTAACTCGGGCGCTGCGCCTGCGGCCGCAGGAAAAGGATCAGCATGGAACTCAGGAAATAAGCCGCGCTGAGCATGCCGAAGGCGTATCCAAAATTCCCTGTACGTTGGTTGATGTACCCGATGGCCCAGGGGCCGAAGAACCCACCCAGGTTGCCGAGCGCATTCACTATGCCCATCGCGGAGCCCGATACAGCCCGGGGCAACGTCTCGGTAGGAATAGCCCAGAAAGGCCCGAGCGCCCCGTAGGACCCTGCCCCAACCAGAGAGATAGCAAGGAAAGAGAGGGCAGGGAATTGACGGCTCAATAGAACGCTCGCCAGCATGAACAACCCGCCCCATGCCATAGCCAACGCCACATGCCTGCGCCGCTCCCGTCTCTGATCGGAATGGCGGGATACAACGACCATCCCTACCGCGGTCATGAGATACGGGAGCGTGAAAAGAAACCCCACCTCCGCGTTGCTGAGTTTTTGTGCTTTTTCCATGGCGCTCGGCAGCCAGAAGAGATAGCCGTAGTTACCGCAATTGAGTAAGAAGTAGAACCCCACCATCAGCAGCAATGCAGGGCGGAAAAGAGAGCGAAGCAAGGGTTCTGGAGCAGCGGGATCAAGTTCTGAGGCCTCGCGTTCTAACGTGGTTTCCAGGTAGTGAAGTTCCTGGGCGGAAATCCAACGGGCATGGCGGGGATGATCGTCAACAAAGCACCACCAGATCACCAGCCACAACATTGGGAAGAGGCCCTCCGAAATGAGCAGCACGCGCCAATCCCAGCGTTGCAGTATCCACCCGGAAAGCGGTGAGGAAGCGACCACGGCTACAGGAAGGCAGAGCATCCAATAAGCATTGGCACGCGCCCGCTCAGCGCGAGGAAACCAATGAGCCAGCAGGACCAGGGTGGCTGGCCAAACCCCGCCTTCCGCCACGCCCAAGAGGAACCGCATCATCCAGAACTCACGCCAGGTGTGGACCAACCCGCAGCCTACGGAGCACGCTCCCCACAGAACCAGCAGGATGGTCACGAAGCGCTTGGCGCTCCATCGCTGCGCCAGGTATCCGCCCGGGATCTGCAAGAGCAGGTAACCCCAGAAAAACAAGCCCGCGGCAGCCCCCTCCTGGGAAGGCGACATGTGCAGAGCCTTGCTCATCGAAGGCATCGCCAGTGAGATATTCGTCCGATCGATAAAGGCGATCGTGTACATGATGAAGGCAACGGGGATGATGTGCAGCCAACGCTGTGTGGGCATGAGAATCGGACCCTGAACGAGTTGCAGCATAGCAGCAGTCACGCTCTCTTTGCAACGCCATTGCGTGCCGTTGCAGGGTAGTAATTGACATCCCTCAGCGGCTGTGCTAACTAAAGTCTCTTAGGCGTCGCACCGGTCCCGCAAGTGCCGCGCCGGAACTTGCCCCTAAGTCAGGGCGTTACACCCGAGAATGCGTATGGGCGTGGAAGAGCTACAATCAGCCTGGGAGTTGCTCAAGGAAGCCTACCAGTATCAGATGGGTGGAGACTACGACATGGCCGTCGAGCTCTACAAGCGCTCCCTCGATCTGCATCCCACGGCCGAGGCCTTTACCTTTCTGGGGTGGACCCACCGAATGCAGGGAAAAATCGAGGACGCCATTGCCGAGTGCAAGAAGGCCATCCAGGTCGACCCCGACTTCGGCACCCCCTACAACGACATTGGCGCTTACTTGATTGAAAAGGGTGAATACGACGAGGCCATTCCCTGGCTGGAGCGGGCCTTGCAGTCGCGCCGCTACGACTCCTACCACTATCCCCATTACCACCTCGGCCGGGCATACATGGCAAAGGAAATGTATGTCAAGGCCCGCTACCACTTGGAACAGGCCCTCAAGTTGTCGCCGGATTTCACGCTCGCCAATGAGGCTCTGGAAACGATCCGCAGGAAGATGCAGTGATCTGGGCCGCGCCACCCGAGTAGCATCCTGAAATCCCCACTGTCAATCTGCGGGAAGTGAAGAATCCCGGTAGTTGGTTTTCGGCCAGTAAAAGCGGACTGCGAGATCCTTCGCGTCTTCGACAACTGTGGCGCGGGCGTCTCGCCCACCGTGGCACGGGCGTCTCGCCCGTGCGCGGGAGCGGGACGCTCCCGCGACAGCGGGCGAGACGCCCGCACCACGTCCGGCCGCCGACGGGCATGAGCGACTACCGAGCCGGGATATGGCGTCGCCGACTACCGCAGAGTACAATAGCCTGAAGCTGATAGCTGATCGCTGAGAGCTGACAGCTTGAGGGAACCATGCCCAAGGCTCAATTACAGTATTTGACCGACGAATTAAGCAAGCTGCGTGAGCAGAAGCTTTACCAGAAGCTGCGCGTCCTTGAAACCCAGCAGCTTCCCGTCTCCCGCTTCGACGGCCGCGAGGTCATCAACCTTTCATCCAACAACTACCTGGGGCTGACGACTCACCCCAAGCTCCGCGCGCGCGCCCTCGAGGCGATCGAGAAATTCGGCGTCGGCTCCGGGGCGGTGCGCACGATCGCCGGCACCATGGCAATCCACCTCGAACTGGAAGAGAAAATCGCCAGGTTCAAGCACGTCGAAGCCTCCGTGGTTTTCCAGTCTGGTTTCACCGCCAACGCGGGAACCGTGCAAGCTATCCTGGGCCGCGAAGACATCATCATTTCCGACCAGCTCAATCACGCCTCGCTCATTGACGGCTGCCGGCTCTCCCGCGCTGAAATCAAGATTTTCCCCCACAAAGATCTCGAGGCCTGCGAAAACATCTTGAAAGAAATCGCCGGGCGGAAGTGCCGCAAGCTGCTGGTCACCGATGGAGTTTTCTCCATGGATGGCGACATCGCGCCGTTGCCGCAGCTCGTCGAGCTGGCCGAGAAGTACGGCTGCATCATGATGATCGACGACGCCCACGCCTCCGGCGTCCTGGGGAGGAACGGCCGCGGAACCGTGGACCACTACAATTTGCACGGCCGCGTCGATGTTCAGGTCGGTACGCTTTCGAAGGCCATTGGCGCGCTGGGCGGCTACGTCTGCTCGACTCGCGACGCCATTGAGTTTCTCTATCATCGCGCCCGGCCCTTCCTCTTTTCGACTTCGCATCCCCCGTCCGTGGCTGCCACCTGTTTGGCTGCCTTCGAGGTCCTCGAAGAAGAGCCGCAACTGATCGACCAGCTTTGGGCCAATACACGGTTTTTCAAGGAAGGACTGAAGAAGCTCGGGTTCAACACCGGCGTGAGCGAAACGCCCATAACGCCCGTCATCGTGGGCGACGCCGCATTGGCGCACCAGTTCTCGCGCGAGCTTTTTGCCGCCGGCGTCTTCGCCCAAGGCATCGGATTCCCCACCGTCCCCGAGGGCAAAGCCCGCATCCGTACCATCGTTACGGCCACCCACACACAGGAAGAATTAAACCGGGCGCTGGAAATCCTGGAGAGCGCAGGTAAAAAGCTGAAGATAATTTAAAAGGGATTCTAATCTGCGTTCATCCACGTAATCCGCGGCTTGTAATTTAGCCTAGTTCATCGGCTCGGTGAGACCGGCGGAGTGGTCGGCCAGGCGTGCGGGTTGGACCATGCGATAGAGGTGGTTTAGCGGCACCCGGCCAGGGCCCACGCTGTACGCCTTCCGCACAGCCTCGGTGACGTAGGCTTTGGCCAGAACCACGGCCTCGCGAAGCTGGCGGCCCAACGCCAGGTGCGCGGCGATCGCAGAAGAAAACGTGCAGCCCGTGCCGTGGGTGTTGTCGGGCTTCACGCGGTCCCCGATGAACACTTCCAGCCCCGAGCCGTCATAAAGAACGTCCGTGGCCTTGTCCAGGTGGCCGCCGGTCACGACCACGGCGCGCGCCCCCATCTCCACCAGCTTGCGCGCCGCCGCCTTCATCGCTTCCAGGTTTTCCACCCGCAGCCCGGTCATTGCCGAAGCTTCGAAGAGGTTGGGCGTAATCACGTGGGCGCGCTTGATTAACTCGTCGCGCAAGTACACCTGGCACGAATCATCCATCAGCTCTTTCCCGCTCGAGGAACGAATGACGGGATCGAGGACGGAGGGGAGCGCCGGGTTGGATTCCAGAATCTCGCTGACCACTTCCGCGTTGGCGCGATTTGCCAACATTCCGATTTTGATGGCTTTCACTCGCCCATCCGCGAGCAGGGCGGCAATCGTTTCTTTCAAAACCGCGGGCTCAGTAGGGTAAACAGCGTAGACTCCCTGGGTGTTTTGGATAGTCAGCGCCGTAAGCGCCGCCACGCCATAACATCCATGGGCGCCAAAGGTCTTCAAGTCTGCGGCGATTCCTGCTCCCGAGGAGGGGTCGAAGCCTGCGATGCTGAGGGCCACCGGCCACGCGGCGCTAAGCTGATGATTCATTCTTTCTTGCTGAGCCTCGCTTCTAGATCACGACTTTATTTGATTATAGAGGGGCGTGCTTGATTGTCAATAAAGTTTTGTTCACTTCGCCGTTCCCACCACATCCATCTCAGAGTCGGATTGCACCACCAGCTTCATGATCTTTGAGTTTGTAAAGGGAATCGAACCAGAGTTTTCGAGGCGGGCGCTCAGCGTCTGGTGAATGGTGGCGTGGTTCTGGAGTACTCTCCCGTCGTCGAGCGCCAGCAGCACCCTGCCTTGACCCCGGCCGTCAATGTGCATGTCCACGCCCATCCCGTGCGAAGCGAGCTGAGACAGCGGCTCGGTCGGCCCAAGGACCTTCGCGGAGGGCCGTACCACGTTAACGAAGCTGAATTCCACCACCGCGGCGTCAATATCTCCCACCTTGGTCTTGCCGACGTATCGCAACGTGTTTTCCCCTGTAACGTCATACGGATATGCGGCGCTTGCCGGTGAGTCCAGTTTGCGCTTCCACGTCTTCCCCGGTGTCACCGGAAAATCGGGGTAGAGCGTGTCGCCGCCCATCTGCTCGAGGAAGAACCTTAACGCCTGGCGAAGCGGCTCGCGGTAGGCCGCGTCCAACTGCTCAAACAGGCCCTCGCCGCCTTCAAAGCCCAGAAGCTTTCCCTCCCGGTCGTAGTGGGCGACGATATCCTGGCCGACGACGTGTTCGCTGATCTCCCGTTGCGCGCTTTCGGCGGAGTCGCCGAAGCTGTCGGGGGTGTGCTGGGCGAGGTCGGAATGGAATTCGAACTTGTCGAAATGATTCTCAATGTCCGCACTCCCGTCGTCGTGCACCCCCTTTACCGTCACGGTGTTTTGCTGCTGCATCGAGAAGTCGGTCGGCAGAGGAGGCAAGAAACTCTGCAGCTCGGGCGGCTCCGAATGGACCACGGCTTTGGTGTGCATCTTGGTGGCGTAGACCATCTTCTGGCCGCTTCGGTAGTGACGCGCCAGCCTAACCTCTTCGCCTCGAGACAATGCAGGTGCGCACAAGCAGAGCAGTGCCAGGCCCGCGACGAACCGAAGTCGCAGGCGCGGCCCTGGTGGCCGCTGGACTCGTAGGGGCAGCCCTTGTGGCTGCCCTGGCGTTCCTGGAAGGGAATTCACCACGCGTAGGTCCTGCCTCTCAGACCGATGCATTCGCCATTTCCTTTTGGTAGCGCTCCAGACATTCGGGGGAGCAGAAGTGAAGGGTTTCGGAGCCGCGCACGAGGCAGTGGGAAAGCTCGGTAGAAACAAACATCCCGCAGACCGGATCGCGTGCGGTCTTGCCTACGCGCACCTGATGCGCTCGTGCCGAGGGATGAGCCTCCCCGCGCACTGGAGAGGGCCGGAAGAAAACTCGCAAAGCCCCGCCAAGCAGCTTCCCCAATACGATGAGAAAGATCAATTCCACCACATATTCAAGCAAGCTTCCCATAATATGTCAGACGACCCAATCGCCCCCCGGGATGCCCTGATTCTACTGGCTGGACGTAGCGTCACCTGAAGAACCTTGTGCCGCGTCCAACTTCTGCTTCAAGCTTTGAAGACTCGGATTCGCCGGGTCCAGCTTGTGCAGGTGGTCCCACGCCTTTCGGGCAGCGGCCAGGTTGTGGGTCCCTTCCAGGTTCACCACAATGACGTTCAGCAAGGTGGGCTTGTGGTCGGGATCGATCGCCAGCGATTGGCTGTACTGCTTCAGCGCCTCACCGCTCTGGCCAGTGTAGTAGTACGCCGTCCCGAGGTCAGTGCGAGCGTTGACGTCGTTCGGGTTGAGGGCCAGGGACTTCTGGTACCACTCAATGGCCTGCGGGTATTGTCGCTGGTCGTACAGGAAGTTGGCGAGCTTGAGAGGAATGTCGGGGTCCTTGGGGTTCTGTTGCGCTTCCTCTTGGAGTTGCTTGATGATCAACCCGTTGTCGATGGGGGGATGCCCTTGGGGCAATCCGGATGGCATCGCCCCTCCCTGGCCTGTTCCGGGAGAGCCGCCGGCATTCTCGGCGGTTATCCCGGAGGATGCCGTCATCACGCCTTTCTGCCGCCCGCTCCAGCCCATCTGCGCGGCTGTGATGTAGCCCGCCAGAAATCCCACCACGAGAAAGACCACCGCCGTTAGTAATGTCTCTTTTTTCATCCGGTTCCCGCGCACCACTCCCCTGTTGCAAGTCTAGTTGAGCCACAAGGTAGCGTCAAGCGCATCGCCAACAGCGATTTGTTTGCCGGGGAGCGCAGGTAGCACAGGCACTCTTGCCTGTGACTCGGGTCAACGCACCAGCACAGGCAAGAGTGCCTCTGCTACTTCATTCGTATCGGAGGGCCTCAACGGGATTCAGGTGAGAGGCGCGGATGGCCGGGGTAAGGCCGCTGATGAGCCCTACCAAGATCAGGATGACTGTGGACACCCCGACGGTCCCAAGCGAAATGTAGAGGTGGATATCGCCTTTGCCGGAAGTGTCTTCGTAGAGAGGGCCGTACAAAGGAAGCGGTCCAATGGCCGCGGAGGCGGCGTAGGCAAGGCCAATTCCAATGACTCCGCCAATCGCGGTGATAACCAGGGCCTCAGCAAGAAACTGCAACTGGATTTGCCAGCGTCGGGCGCCTAAGGCGCGGCGCAGGCCGATTTCCCGCACGCGTTCTTCGACCGCCACCAGCATGATGTTCATGAGCCCCACGCCGCCGATGCCCAGGGTAAGCGCCCCTACGAACGTAAACAGCGCCTCGAAGCCGATGGTGATGCCATCAATGACGGGCCGGAACTGCTCCCGGCCGAACATGATAATGGCGCGCTCGTCGGTGGCAGAGAAGCGTTGCCGCTTGGCGATTTCCGACCGCACCTGGCTCATGGCCTCCTTTTCAAAGCGTGGCGCCCGCGGCTCGAAGACCAGCACCGCGGCATAGCGAGTGTTCCAGAGTTCGCCCGCGCTGGAATAGGGGATCCACACCGATTCGTCGTCACTCGTGAAGTAGTTGCTGTCCTGAATCTTCCGTTCCATGGTTCCGATCACGGTGAAGCGGGTGCCGCTGATGCGAACCGTTTCGCCCACTGCCGGCTGTCCGCTGAAGAGCTTTTCCCTGAGACGCGCGCCCAGGAACACCACCCGCCGACGTTCGAGCGCATCCTCGGGGCTGATCCAACGCCCCGCGCTGGGCACCTCGTTGCGCATTTCGCCATATTCCGGACAGACCCCGCGAATCGCCGTGTTGGCCAGGCGGTCGCCGTATGAGATGGGAAGCCAGCGCACGGTTTCAAGACAGGCGGTCTTCACCAGCGTGGCGTTCTCGCGAACCAGATCCAGGTCCTCTTTTTCAAGCACTACTTGCTTGCCCGCCCGCTGCCCTCCAGCCTGCTCGCTGGTCTGCTGGGGCCAGCAGATCACCGCTCCCTTGCCGAATGCGTCGAAGGACGCAACCACAACAGAACGAAGCCCTCTGCCGTAGGCGAGCAAAAGAGCCACGGCGGCAATTCCCCACATAATCCCCAACATAGTGAGGAAACTCCTCAGCGGCTGCCGGCGAAGCGCGGACCAGGCTTGAATGAAAGTTTCGCGGAACATTTCAGTCCTCAGTTATCAGTTCTCAGTCAACAGAAGAACGCCCCCGCCGAGTCTCGCAACAGTCGAACTGATAACTGACGACTGACAAATGCCAACTATTATGCCCTCGGCTTGCCGATAAACGCGCTGAGCATGCGCTTGACCTCTACCACTTGGCTCTCCAGCAACCTGTACTCGGGCCCATCCAACAACGCAAGGTCATGGGCGAGAAGAAGATGGTATTCAAGCTCGCTGGCTGAGCCCATCGCTACCTGAAGAAACCGCCCCAATTCAGCCCTGCCGCTTCTCCCGCATCCCTCCGCGATGTTGGCCGGGATGGACGCTGACGCTCGTCGGATCTGGCTTGTCAGTCCATACAATTCATGCTTAGGAAAGCGCGCCGTCGCTTTATATACTGCCAGCGTCAGTCGATGCCCTTTTTCCCACACCGTGAGCTTCTTGAAGTCCTGCAAATGGTCACTCCTTTTCAGTTATCAGTTTTCAGTTATCAGTACGAACCATCATGCCGAAAATCCACTACGATTGAAATCTGCCGCAGCTCGCCGAGTCTCGCAGAATGGTGCTTCGTCTTACAACTGAAAACTGAAAACTGACGACTGAGAACTCACGACTGAAAACTACCCCCCGGCTTCGAAACGCAGCGCTTCGATCGGATCCACCAACGCCGCGCGGCGGGCCGGGTAGAGCGCCGAGAAGATCGCGATGGTTCCCAGAAGCGCGAACGACAACACGGCGGATTTCCAGGTGGGCAGCAGGCCCGCGAAGAAGGCCGGCATGGGAAGAAGGTCGACGAGCGCACAAAAACCATAAGCGATGCCCATGCCCAGGCCGCCGCTCAACAACACAATCATGACCGCCTCGATGAAGAACTGGGTCAAGATCGACCGCGCGCTGGCTCCCACGGCTTTGCGCACCCCGATTTCACGAGTGCGTTCGCGTACCGCCACCAGCATGACGTTCATTACGCCGATCCCGCCCAGCAACAGGGTCACGATGCCCACCGCACCCAGGAAGAGCTTCATGCTGTCCATGATCTTCTGAAATCCCTTGGCCTCCTCGACCGTGTCCCAGAGGGGAGCGGCTTCCTTATCGCGCGGGTCGAAGTGGTGAATACGCCCCAGCGCGCGAAGGATTTGCCGCTTGCAAGTTTCGTGATCGACGAGCGAGTTCGGAGCCACCAATATGTGGTCGAGGTTAGAGGAGAGTAGGGGCGGTTTGTTGGGGAAATCGCGCCGCATGGCGCCGAAAGGGATGAAGACCTTATCGACGTCCCACCCGTCATAGCAACTGTTCTGGTCCTTGCTTTCCATGACTCCGATGACGGTGTAGGGCAGGTTGCTGATCCAGATGGTTTCCCCCACGGCGCCTCGGGTGGCGAAAAGTTGCTTCTTGATATTGCTGCCGAGGAAGGCCACTCGGCGCGCCTGCGCGTTGTCGCCCCAATCGTAGAACCTCCCTTCGGAAACGCGGATCGAGCGAATCTCGGCGAAGGGCGGAAGCGAACCCGTAACCTCCGGTGAAGCATTGTTATAGAGGCTGCGTACGGATGAACTTCCTCGCGAAAGTTCCGGCAAGACGTACCGGCAGGCCGTAGCCTCCACCGCTACCTCGGGCGTGTCCGAGTCCTGCCAGCTCACTTCGCGGCCCGCCCGCAGCCCGCCCGCTTGCATGCTGGTTCGACCATTGAAGAAAATGAGCAGGTCTTTGGCAAAGGTTTCCTGCTGCCGTTTCATGCCCACGCGCAGCCCTTCGCCGGCGGCGACCATCAGGGTGATGGAAATAATCCCCCAGGCGATGCCAAACAGGGTGAGGAACGTCCGCAGCTTGTGTGACCACAAGGTGCGCAGGGTGTCGAGAATGAGGTCGCGGAAAACCATTGTTAACGCCAGTGACAAGTGACGAGTGACAAGTGACGAGCCAAAAACCAGCTACGGAGTTTTGGCGGTCAGGTTACAGTGAGAGTCCCGCTCGTCACTCGTCACTCATCACTCGTCACTGAAGTACCACTTGCTGCCCTTCCTTCAAGCCCTCGATCAATTCCGTCTTCACGCCGTTGGAAATGCCTAGTTTCGCTGAAAGTCTGCGCCGGCCCGTCTTGGAACCCGGATCGGGAGTCTCCAGGAAGGTGTGGCGGTCCTTGTCGTAGATCACCGCCGCCTCCGGCACCATCAACACTTTGTGTTTTTCCTCCAGGATGATCTCGGCATTGGCGCTCATGTTTGCTTTCAGCTCCCCGGTGGGGTTCTGGATCGAGACGCGGACCTCAAAGGTCGTCACGTTGTCCTTCTCGACTCCCAGCGGGGAGATCTTCGTAACCTTACCCATGAATTTCTTATCCTTGAGCGACTCGACAGAAATCCTGGCCGGCTGGCTCAGATAGACTTTGCTGATGTCAGACTCATCCACCTTGCCTTTGACGTAGACCTCGCTCACGTCTCCCAGCGTCATGATGTTGGAGGCCTGCGAACCGAGAATCAGAATTGAACTGACAGCGTCGCCCACCTCCACATCCCGCGATAGCACTAATCCATCCATGTTGCTGACAATGGTGGAATTGCTCAGGTCCTCTTCGGCATTGTCGAGGGCGGCCTGCATCTGGGCCACCTGGGCTTTGGCGCGCGCCACTTCGGCGCGGCTCACCGCCACGTTGCGCTGGGCTGACAACTGCTTGTTGAGCGCCAACTGGTAGGATTTCTCAGCGTCTTCCGAAACGGCGGTCGAAACCAGTCCTTCGATCTGCAGCTTTCGCTGGCGCTCGGCGGTGGATTTCAAGAAAGGCACGTCAGGACCTTGTGCATCCACCACATTGCGCTCGAAAGTCGCCTGCGCCGACTGCACGGAGGCCTCGGCGGCCTGCAAATTGGCGCGGGCTTCAGCCACCCGGGCGCGCAACTGCTCTTTGTCTAATTCCACCAGAACCTGGCCCTGCTTCACTCGATCGCCATAATCGGCAAAAATCTTCTCGACAATTCCGCTGGCTTTCGATTTCACTTCCACCTTCGCCAGCGGCTCGATTTTGCCGGTGGCGACTACTGACCGGGCCAAATCACCTCGTTCGACTGTGGCCAGTTTGGAGGAATCAATCTGGCGACTCGGCCGCAAGGCGGCGGAAATGCCAAATCCGCACCCAATCAGAACCACCAAAACAACGCTCGCGGCGATCCAACGCCGCCGTTTCTTATGACTGTTATTCGACATGTCGCTACCTCAAACCCGGACGGTCTCCAGGGTGTCTAGTCGCAAATACGCGAAAGCAGCCCCAAATGTTCCTGAACAGTTTCTCTGACTTATTGTCATACTTCGACAGGGGAGATCCGTGCGGCGGGGCCGGCACCGGAGGGAAAGGCCGAACCATGGGCGTCGGGCACGCACGATGTCTGGCCAAAGTGGTTGAAGATGTCTTGAATTGGGTGCCTAAACACCTAACGCTGGGCGGAAAGCAGAGTGGGGCGGGAAACGACTTCCACGTGAACCCGTGTCGTTCCTGAGTGGACAAATCCTAAACGTTGGGCGGCTGCCCAGGAAACGTCGAGCAAGCGCTTCCCCAGATTCGGACCGCGATCGTTCACGCGCAGCAGTAAGGACTTATGGTTTCTGAGGTTGGTGACCCGGATGGTAGTTCCGAAGGGAAGTGTTTGGTGCGCCGCGGTGAGTCCGTTTAAGTCGTAGATCTCTCCGCTGGCAGTCATATTTCCTTGCAGTTCCTGACCGTACCAACTTGCGAGACCGACCGCGTGTTCCTCGATTGGCGCGACACTTACGCGCGGCAAGCTGAGCGAACCGGATAACCGCGCCTCGGACCTCGGCGACAGCGCAATGAGCCCTATTACAGCACAGCCAATGATGAGCCTCTTCATGGACCCCTCCACGCAGTGTGCTGCTCTTATTGGCCGAACTCACTTGAACTAAGTTCTTTACCTTTGGGTAGCGACTCTAGCAACCGCCACTCTAGAGAGCCCGGAATGAAATGTCAAGCGGGAAAATACGAATCCGAACCGCCCGGTCCAGGATTCGAAGGTTTCGGGCTTTTCGCGCCTTATGGAACTGCCGGACAACTTGAAGGCCGGGTTTGCGATATTAGATCTATGCCGCTGCTGGATTTCGAGGTGGGGTGAGCGACAACTTCCACCCGCACAGGCGTCGTACCTAAGTCGATAAATCCCAAGCGCTTTGCCGCACGTTGCGAAACGTCAATCAAGCGCTGCCCAATGTAGGGCCCACGGTCATTGATTCGAAGCAGGATGTTCTTACGGTTGCTGAGGTTGGTTACTCTCACGGTAGTTCCGAACGGCAGAGTCGGGTGTGCTGCAGTAAGCCCATTAGAATCATATACTTCTCCGCTTGCCGTGGTATTACCCTCGAATTCCTCGCCATACCAACTCGCTTCGCCGGTTTCCGCTTCTTGTTTGGGTACCACCGACGGGCGAGGTGGCAGGCTCGAAAGGGACGACCTCGCCTCAGACTTGGGAGACAGGGCAATCAACCCTGCCACCGCGCATCCAATCACAAGTCTTCTCATTCATCCTCCATACATCGCCCACCCATTCCTGTGGACCTGGCCCAATTTGAAACGAGTTGTCGGGTTGGGGATGAGAGTATTGTCGAGTAACGTGAACAAAAAGTCAAGAATAAAAACAGTCTGATCAGCCTAGTTTTACCTGGCCCGCGAGCCGTTTACCGGCTGGCGAGACCAATAAAGGTCGTGAGCCATTCGATGCTGGAAAATAGCCTTCGCGAGGCAGCAAAGAACCGCAACGCGAGCGACGAGAGGTTTGGCCTACTCCCCTGCTTAGCTAAGGAGGGGAGTCAGTATCATGAGTTTCAAGTACCCGCCGGCCGACGGGTATGCGTAATCCCGGACTGCCCGCTCCCTCCTGCCCACTGCCCACTGCCTACTGCCTACCGCCTACTGCTTTCCCCGCCAGCGGGATCTTCACCTGGAACACGGAACCCTCACCCGGCTTGCTTTGGGCGGTGATCGTGCCCCCGTGGGCTTCGGCGATCCACTTTCCGATGGCCAGTCCCAGGCCCGCGCCTCCGGTCTGGCGCGAGCGCGCCGGGTCGGCGCGAAAGAAGCGTTCGAAGATGTGGGGGAGGTCCTGGGCAGCAATGCCGATGCCGCTATCGCTTACCTCAGCGACGGCAGACCCGTTACTCGAGCCCAAAGAGACCTTAATGCAGCCTTGGGGCGGTGTATATTTCACGGCGTTGTCGAGCAGAATTACGAACAGCCTGAGCAGCGAGTTGGCATCGCCATTAATCCAGACAGGGGTCTGCGGCAACTCCGCCTGCAAACCAATCTGTTTTGTTTCCGCCAGCGCTTGTCCTTCAAGGCAGGCTTCCTCAATGCACTCGGCCATGTTAATGCGCGCTCGCTCAAGGGCTTGGGCGCCCGAATCGGCGCGAGCCAGGAGCATCAGATTCTCGATAAGCGAAGACGTCCTCTGCAGATCCTCGAAGATTTGCCGAAGCGTCTCGCGATACTCCTCTTCCGTTCGCGCTTTTCGCAGGATGATTTCGGCGCGCGTCCGCATCAGCGCCACGGGAGTGCGCAGCTCGTGAGAAGCATCGGCGGTGAATTGGGTTATTCGCCGGAAGGCCTGTTCGAGCCGTTCCAGCATGCCGTTCAGCGTTTCCGACAAGCGCTGCAGTTCATCTCCGGTACGCGGCACTGCCAGGCGGCTGGAAAGGTTCTGCGCGCTGATGCTGCGCGCCTCCCGCGTCACCTGATCCACGGGTCCAAGCGCGCGCCGGCTGAGCCAATAGCCCCCTGCCGACGCCAACAAAAGGAGTAGGGGAGAAGACAGAACCAGCACTCGCCGGAAACGACTCAGCGCCTCATTAAAATCGTCCAGCGGGTAGGCGAGTTGCACGATGTAAGTCTTGCCGACCGCTTCCACAGGAACGGTCAGCACCCGCAAGGGCACGCCGTCCGGCTGCTGAGTCGTGAAAGCAGTCCGGGTTTCACCCAGAGTCGACGGGCCGAAGTGCGCCATGGTCCTGGAACGATAAACCCACTTGCCGGCGGGATCTGAGACCTGCAGGAGATCGCTTCCGGCGCGTATTTCTTCGTCCTGCTTGAGGTCGCGCTCCAAGTCAGCCGTACCGGATTCTCGCTCGATCAGCTCACGCACTCCCTGAACCTGATCCTGCAAGTTCTCATCGACAGTTTCCAGGATGCTGCCGCGCATCGCGTAATACGCAACCACTCCGAAGGCGCAGAATCCCGTCGCTAGAACGGCGAAGTACCAGGCCGTGATCCGGATGCGAAGAGGCAGGTTGGTCATAGCTTCGGATCTGCTCTCAAGCAGTACCCGATTCCCCGAACCGTCTGTATCAGCTTAGGGCTAAAGCCCTTGTCCATTTTGCCCCGCAGCAATCGCACAAAGGCGTCCAGCGTGTTCTCCTCCACGTCGTTCTCGAGGCCCCAAACTGCTTCCACAATCGCCCTGCGGGTCACCACCTGGCCGGCCCTCCGCATCAGCAACTCCAGCAGCCGGTACTCGGTGGGCGAGAGCCGGATCTCCCGCCGCCCGCGAAGGGCCTGGCGCGAGGCGGGGTCGAGGCTCAAATCAGCCACTCGCAAGCACGTGGGACGCGGAGCCGAACCCCGCCGAGCCACCGTCCGCAGACGCGCCAGGAATACCTCAAATGAAAATGGCTTCGTCAAGTAGTCGTCCGCACCCAGATCCAGGCCGTTGACGATGTCCGGCACGGAGTCACGAGCCGTCAGTATCAGGATGGGGGTCTGATTCCCGCCATGGCGGAGCCGCCGCGCCACCTCAAAGCCGTCCACTCGAGGCAGCATGAGGTCGAGCACAATGGCATCAAACTCATAAGTTTTAGCCAGCTCCAAGCCCTGCGCGCCGTCAAAGGCTAAAGCGGCGCGATGGTTTTCCTCCTCGAGCCCTTTCTTGAGGAGTTCCGCCATCGCTCTCTCGTCTTCAACAATGAGCACGCGCATAATCAAGAGTGGCTGGGCTGCACGCCTCTATCATAACGCCGCGAGCCGGAAGACACACTGAAAACCCATCTTACATTCTGTGGAAGAAGGTCGGGCGCAGACCGGACCACGGCGGTTGAGGCCCGGCGCGTTAAAAGGTGTGAAAGAACCACAACGTCTCATCCGTTGGACGACGGACTAAGGCGCAATGAAGCGCGAAAGAGAAGTCATTGCTTTTCTTTGCGGGCTTTGCGCACTTTGCGGCTTTGCGTGAAACCGGGTTGTCGGTCCTTGGAGTAATCCACAGGTGCTCAGCGCACGGGCCAGGGAGGTGATCAGCAAGGTGTCGCAGCGGCAGGGGTCAAGTTCAGCTCTACCTGGGGCGTGGCGGGCAATGCCTACCGGCGCAGCAATTTGAAGGCGTGATTGCCGCCCCATCCCTGATTCACCGCGAGATCAATCCAAAGCATAGCGATCGGTTCAAGCCAACGAGCGTTCCTTAAAGGTCCGACATCCACAGGGTTCAGCCCGGCATCGGCAATCAGACTCTTGACTATCGCTTTCGCGCCGGCGTCATCTCCGCAATAGAAGCCGTCGGCGGTTTGGCCGGCGAATTCCGCCCTTTCAAAGTTCCCGGCGCCGATGGTGTTGAAGGCTTTCACCACTCGTGCGCCGTGCGCCCACCCTGCAACCTGTTCGGCCGCCGAGGTGTCTAGCCCCACCGTAAGTCCTTTCAAGTCGGAAGCGAGGGGATTGGTACAATCGATCAGCACCTTCCCGGCAAGATTCCCGCTCGATTCGATGGCCTGCCGGGCTGCGGGCCAAGGCACGGCCAGGGCGAGGACTTCGCCAAACGCCGCCGCCTCCGCGTTCGTGCCGGCTCGCCCCGCGCTGCCCACGGCAGCTAAGGCCTTCCGAATCTTCTCGTTTTTCGCGTCCGGCACCCCGAACAACACATCATGCCCTTCGCTTGTCCACACGCGCCCCAGCGCAGCTCCCACATTCCCCGCACCCAATATCCCGATCCGCATTTCCCCTCCTTTGACGGTGAGTCCCCACTCTTCGATAAGATGAAGATCAAGTCCGACCGGTTCCACGCGGGGCGCGCTACCGGACTTTGATGCACGTTTTCAGCGCCGTTTTGCACAAAACAAGCCCGAAAATAGCGCATTTTGCGCAAAACGAAGCGAAACTTACGATTCGAAAGGAGCGGCCTGAAAAGGACATTGTGTCGGCTAGTAGGGGCGGTTCGCGAACCGCCCCTACACTATGTGGTGCGGGCGTCTCGCCCGCTGTCGCACGCCGGCGCCACGCCGGCGCCAACCCTTCCCAATTCTCGCCGCGAGTGATATTCTCCTCACCTTTGAGCTGGGAGGAGGTCCGATGCGTCCACAACCTTCAGGGATTAATTCACGCATGAACAGGCTTGGTTTCGCACTCGCCATGATTTCCATCATCGCTGGCGGCCCTGCCGCGATGGCTCAGTCCGCTCCAGGCGCGGCTTCCGGCGGCCCGCTGTTTCTCCGGGACGGATGGGCGATTCAATCCTCGGCCGATGTCTCGGCTCCGGGTGAGGTCGTCTCCACCCACGCCTACACGCCGTCCGGTTGGTACAGGGCGAGCGTGCCCTCGACGGTCATTGCCGCGCTCGTCCGCCAACGCGTTTTCGAGGACCCTTACGTGGGAAAGAACCTGCGAGCGATTCCGGGAACCACCTATGCCGTGGGCACCAATTTTTCAAGCCTCCCCATGCCGCCGGGCAGTCCCTTCCGCGTGCCCTGGTGGTTTCGCACCGAATTCCCAGTGCCGCAGGAGTTTGCCGGGAAGACCATCTGGCTGCATTTCAGCGGCATTAACTACCGCGCCGGCGTGTGGCTGAATGGACAGCAAATCGCCTCTTCGGACAAGATGGTGGGTGCGTGGCGGGTTTTCGAATTTGACGTCACTCGCTTCGTCACTCCCGGCCAGACGGCTACGCTTGCCGTGGAAATCTCCCCGCCCCAGCCGGACGACCTGGCGATAACTTTCGTGGATTGGAACCCGCTGCCCGCCGACAAGGATATGGGCCTCTGGCGCGAGGTGTATCTCACCACGAGCGGACCCGTGAGCCTGCGCTACCCGCAGGTGATCTCGAAGTTGAATCTGCCCTCGCTCGACAAGGCTCAACTCACCGTTACCGCCGAGCTTCATAACGCTTTAGACCAGGCGGTGGAGGGGACGCTGAGAGGTAAGATCGAAAGCGTGGAGTTTTCGACGCCCGTTTCGCTTCAGCCCAAAGAATCCAAGGTGGTCAGCTTCTCCCCCGACCGCTTCCCGAAACTGGCACTCGAGCATCCTCGGATCTGGTGGCCATACGCTCTGGGGCCGCAGAACCTCTACCAACTCGACCTCAGTTTCCAGACCGGCGGCGAAACTTCCGATGCCCGGTCGTTGACCTTCGGCATCCGGGAGATCACCGCCGACCTCGACGCCAAGGATCATCGCCTCTTCAAGATCAACGGCAAGACTATTCTGATTCGCGGCGCAGGCTACACCTTCGACATGCTGCTGCGCGCCGACCCGGCTCGTCAGAAGGCGGAATTGCAATACGTTAAAGACATGCATCTGAACACGGTCCGACTGGAGGGCAAACTCGAAGACGAGAACTTCCTCGACATTTGCGATCGTGAGGGCATCCTGGTTCAGGCCGGATGGTGCTGCTGCGACCATTGGGAGCGGTGGCGCGACTGGAAGAGCGAGGATTTCGTGGTTTCCGCCGAATCCCTGAAGGACCAGATTCGCCGCCTGCGCAGCCACGCTTGCCTGCTCGACTGGTTGAACGGCAGCGACGGCCCGCCCGTGGAGAAAGTCGAGCAGACCTACATCCAGATTCTGAAGGAATATAACTGGCCGAATCCCTACCAATCTTCCGCCACCGCCAAGCCCACCAGCGTGAGCGGCAAGACCGGTCTGAAGATGACCGGGCCTTATGAATACGTTGCGCCCTCCTACTGGCTGCTCGATAAGGAGGCAGGCGGCGCGCACGGGTTCAACACCGAAACCGGCCCCGGACCCGCGGTTCCCCCGGTTGAGAGCCTGAAGCGCATGCTACCTGCCGATTCCCTCTGGCCCATCAACAGCACCTGGAATTATCACGCGGGCGGCGGAGCTTTCCGCGACATTCATGTGTTTACGGAGGCCCTTAACAACCGCTACGGACAAGCCACCGGCCTCGAAGACTACGCCATGAAGGCCCAGGTCCTGGCCTACGAGGGCGAGCGAGCCATGTTCGAAGCCTATGGCCGCAACAAGTACACCTCCACGGGCGTCATCCAGTGGATGCTCAACAACTCCTGGCCTTCATTGATTTGGCACCTGTACGATTACTACCTGCGGCCCGGCGGCTCCTATTTCGGCGCCAAGAAGGGCTGCGAATACCTTCACGTCCAGTACTCGTATGACGACCAGTCGATCGTGGTGGTGAACTCCTATTATCAAGCCTTCCCGGGGATGAAAGTCTCCGCGAAAGTCTACAACCTCGACATGTCGCCGAAGTTCTCCAAGGACGCCACCCTCGACGTCGGACCGGACAGCACGAATAGAGTGTTTACCCTGCCAACCCTCGCGGACCTTTCGAAGACTTACTTTGTGCGCCTCGATTTGAACGACGCGACAGGCAAGAGCGTCAGCAGCAACTTCTATTGGCTCTCTACTCGACCGGACGTGCTCGACTGGGATCGCTCGACGTGGTTTGTCACCCCCACCAAGACGTTTGCTGACCTGACGGCGCTTCAGGGGCTGCCGAAAGTCGACGTGCGGGCGACGGCGCAGTCCGAAATGAACGGTGACGACGGCGTCACTCGGATTACCGTCGAGAACCCCAGCCACGATCTGGCCTTCTTCGTTCACTTCAAAGTCGCCGCCGAGGGCGCTCGCTTCGGTTTTGAGGAGGGAGGCGGGGGCGGCGATGACGAAGTCCTGCCGATCCTCTGGTCGGATAATTACGTATCGCTCGTGCCGGGCGAGAAGCGCGAGATCACCGCATCCTATGCGAAGCGCCGCCTGCGCTCCGGCAAGCCGGTGGTGAAGATCGACGGCTGGAACGTTGCGCCCAAGACGCTTTGAGGCGGGGGTTAATAGTGAATGGTGAATGGTGAATAATGAATTATAAATTGTAAATTATAAAGTCTGTCATCGCGCACAATGACATTCATTTGCTATTACTGTAACTGTTATTTCACAATTCATAATTTACAATTTATAATTCACTATTCACTCTTTCCTGCCACCACCCAGACATTCTCGCCCTCACGGCGGTAGAAGAAGCGATACGGGGCAACGATAACTTCACGAAAGGGGAGATCTGGAAATTCCGGAATGGGGCGGCCGGACTGCGGGAATCTCGACAGGCGTCGCAGCACGCGCTCCGCTTTCTTACGGAACCGAAAGGCCGCTTGGCGATTATCCCGCGCGATATAAGCTATCGCGCTGAGGAACTGGATTCGTCCGGAGGGTGTGAACCGGACTCTCACTTGCGGCCGCCGGCGAGCAGGTTATCCGCCTCCGCCAGGACCTCGTCGAGGTCGAAGCCCTTGCCGGCTTTAATCTCTTGCTCGCCGCGTGCCAGAAGTTGAAGGATTTGGCGCTCCTGCTCGCTGCGCTCGTAGGCTTCTAAGCTGAGAAGAACCGCCGCAGCCCTGCCCCGTTGGGTGATGACGACAGGCTGGCGTGAAGATTTGACGCGTTTCAAAGCCGCAGCAGCGTCCTGTCGCAAGTCGGTGATCGGAATGATGTCCGGCACACTGGCCATAGAAACAACCTCCAGACGTACTCTTAAACGTACCTCCAATCATGCTTGCGTGTCAACGTTCACGATGCGCCAATGGCGTCCTGCATAGCAATCGATCTTACCGGATTGAGAGTTCGAGACCATCGTCCAGCGGAATTTCGCATGAGACGTAACCATTTGCCACGTCGCGTACATACGCAAGATATGGTGCTAGCTTTTCCGACATGCTAATTACGTCGTCAGCAATGACAAGACAGCCCGGAGAAAATGCCGGCTCTAGCTGCTTCAGCAATGGGAGATAAAGCGGCTTCCACCCGTCGAGAAGCAAGAGGTCGATTCGGTCTATAGCGGTGAGTGTCTGGAAGGCGTCGCCTTCTCGAATTTCCACCAGGTCCGCCACTCCGGCCTCAGTGAGATGTTGCAAAGCACGAGATGCTTTGTTTGCACTCTGCTCGGTTGTGACCAAGTGACCGAAGCCGTTGTCCCGAAGGGCTGCAGCCAAGTGGATCGCTGACAATCCGAATGACGTGCCGAATTCGACGATCAGTGCGGGTCGTCGACCGCGTACCAGCAGATAGATCAGCCTGCCAACCTCCGGAGCAACTGCCATAAAAGACCGATCTCGAATCGATGCAAGCGTCTGATCATCGATAATGCCTCCTCCAGCCGCCATGATGGCTTGCTCCTCAGCTAGAACTTTGGAATCGTTCAGTTCAGCCGTCGCGTAGAGCCTGGACAACACCTGCTGAACTTCAGGCTGGTGGAGGGTTGTTTTTGGTGTGGACAGGGCAGGAAGTGAATTTCGAGAAACCGTTGTCATAACGCACCTTTCTTCTGGCGAGCCTACGGCTTCGCCTAGCTTTAAATCAGGTGCGTTGATTAACGGAAACGCTTACGACGACAAACTTAGCGTTTATCGCATCTATACTTTGCCACAGTTCGGAGTGGTTTGTCACGCTCTCCCTTAAGCTTTAGTTGACAAGCCAGCCCGGGTGGGAAGCCGCCTCGCTAAGGTGACGTCTCGCACCCCAAGCAGGCCGGATAAGCAGCCAAGAAGATGCTTGCGCGGGCGATGACGTAGCACCTCAAGACACGTTTAGAGAAGGGCATTCCTCAATGGCGCCCGATTATAGGCTACTGCACGGTCACATTAAGCTGTCCAGAATGCGCGTCATTGCCGCTCTGGGCGCTATACCCGATGACATAGTTCCCGGGTTGTGTGGCCTGCGCAACCCCGGTTCCGGTCAGGCTGACTGTCTGCGGGCTTCCGGAAGCATTATCGGAGATGGAAAGCGACGCGGTGCGCGACCCCATCGCGGTCGGCGCGAACGTCACGCTGAGGCTGCAGTTAGCTCCCGCCGCGACGCTGGCGCCGCAGGTGCTCGTCTGGGCGAAGTCGCCGGGATTCGCGCCGGCGACGGTGATGTTCGATATGCTCAAAGTCACCTTGCCGGTGTTGGTGAGTGTGACGGTCTGCGGTACGGTCGTCGCGGCCATGTTCTCCTGCCCGAACCCCAGGCTCGAGGCAGAGAGGCTTAGGGTGGTTGCCGGAGTGAACCCCGTGCCGTTCAAGCTTACGGTCTGCGGGCTGCCGCTGGCGTTATCGGTGACGAGAAGCGAAGCGCTGCGCGAGCCTGCCGCCGAGGGAGCAAAGGTCACCGAAATTGTGCAGTTGCCGCTCACCCCGACACCGCTGCCACAATCATTCGTCTGGGCGAAGTCTGCAGCATTCGCCCCGCTGAGCCCAATGCTCGATATAGTCAGCGAGGTATTGCCTGTATCGGAAAGGGTCACGCTCTGCGCCGTACTCGTGCTGCCCGTACTTTGCTGGGCAAACGTGAGGCTGCCTGTCGAAAGGCTGACCACAGGCTGGAGCCCTGTGCCACTTAAGCTGATGGTCTGCGGGCTGCCGCTGGCATTATCGCTGACAGTGAGCGAAGCGCTGCGGGATCCTGCCGCCGAGGGCGCGAATGTCACCGTGATTGTGCAGTTGCTTCCCGCTGCGACACTGCCGCCACAATTACTCGTTTGAGCAAAATCTCGTGAGTTTGTGCCGCTCACGGCCATGCTCGCGATACTCAGTGACCCGTTACCGGTGTTCGAGAGGGTTACGACCTGTGGTGCGCTGGTCGAGCCCACATTCTGCTGTCCAAACACAACAGTGGCTGACGAAAGGCTTATGATCGGCGAAAAGTCCGCGGAGTTTGGTCCCGAGCAAGCCGCCCAGATTCCTACCACCAGCAATGCCGTCGCAAGCAGTAAACATACCGCACGGCGCCTCTTGGCCACGACCACCAGCAAGGTCAGCGACAGGAACGCACCCAGGAAGATGTAGCGCAGGGGATCTGCCTGGTGGCGTATTACTTCGCAGGCCGCCCATAGATGGCGCTTTATGCCTTCGCCCCAACTTGCCGTATGCGGACGTGGCACGTCCGAGGGAATCAAGGCGTGCGCCACCCATTTAGGCGCAAGAGGCGAAGCATCTGCGCTAGGTCCCGGCGCAGGCAGCACCGAGGAATTAACTGGGGCGGTAGTGGTAACGGTGAGGGTGGCGGTCACGGGCGAGCTTTCAGATATGTTCACGGATGCAGGCGAAATCGTACAAGCCATCCCCGGCGAGCTGTTCGCACAGCTCAGGCTCACTGCTCCGGTGAATCCGTTCTGAGGAGTGATCGAGATTGTCGCGCTCCCGGACTGCCCCGGCGCCGAAATGTTGAGCGTGGACGGATTCGTCGATAAGCTGTAGTCGCCCACCGCCACCGTGCCGGCAGCGGACGTGGACGTCAGGTAATTCGTGTCGCCGGGATATTGCACGGTGATGCTGTTTACACCTGCGCTCACCTTGATGGAGAGCGGTATCTGCAGCGACGCCGTACCTGAGTTCGAGCCGTTCGTTGACGTGATGCTTCCAACTGTGGCTTGAACCGGCGTCCCCCCATCCAAAACCTGCACGGTGCCGGTTGGGGCAACGCCGTAGCTCTGCGTGTTGACGCTTGCCGTAAAGCTGATCGGCGCCGAAATTGTCGCCGTCGAGGGTAGGCCGCTCAGCGTGACTGTGGTCGGCGCTTGGTTGTACGTGATTGTATCCGCAGCGGACGAGCTCGTGTTGAAGCTACTGTCACCGGAATAGCTGGCGGCAACCTTGTTCGCCCCGAAAGTGAGCTGGACGGCCTGATCTTCGGCGTAGCCCAGGTTGTTCAGCGTGTAACCACCGAGGTCGAGCGGTTGGCCATTGTCAGTGAGCGTCACTTGCCCGGAGGGACACCCGTACGGAGGGGAAGAAGCGCAACCCTGCCCCGAGTCGTTGGTGACATCCACGCGCAAGATGTTCAGTGAAGCCCCGTATACCACCGAGGTAGCGTTTGTGCTCGTCTCGTTACCAGTGACGGGATCAAACGTCAACAAGGCGATATGCGTTTGACTGCCCTCGGGAGTTACGCTGACCTGCACCGGCGCCGAGTCACTCGCGCCGTAAGTTCCATCGCCCGCGTAATGCGCTGTCACATTGTACGTCCCGCCGGGGAGCAGGTTCGTCGAGCTCGAGACGCTACCGCCGCTCAGGGGGAAGCTGCCGATAGCCGTGACTCCGCTCGAGCTGCTGCCCGTTTGTGCGATCGCTGAAACATCGCCCGTGGGTGTGCCGCTGCCCGTGCCGGGAGCCACGCTGACCGTAAAGCTGACCGGCTGGCCATGCGTAGTGGTGGTTGGAGAGAGGTTAGACAATGTCGTCGTGGTGGGCTGGAAGCTGACGGAACTCCAATTGTTTACCAGATTCGCGGCATTCACCGAACCGAGTCCGGTGGCGAGGTCGTACCCCGCGGTAGCCATCCAACCGGGGCTAGGATCAGCGGGAGGATTAACCTCGAGCAGGCCGTAACCGCCGCTTGTCGTGTTGCTGCAGTTCGGCGAGCCACCCATGCACGCCACTGAGTTGTTACCCGTGGTCACGTCATAGAAAATGCAGCCGGAAGTGTTGGCGGCAGGGGCCATGGCCGCGTTCGACGCACAACTACTGCCGCTCTGCGCGGCCAACGCGTACAGCACATAGTTCGCATTACCCTGCCGCTGCCCCGTCTTCTGGTTGACCAGCGCCATCATGCCGGCAAAGGCAGGCGCTGAGGCGGACGTTCCCCCGACCCCGAGGAAAACCCAATTGGATTCAGCCGGATTGCAAGATAGTGATGCGGGCTCCACGGTGTCGGACTCGCAAACCACATACGAAGTGCCGTTAAAGCCGTTGCTGGCGAACAACGACACATCCGGGATATCGCGGACGCCATCGTTGGGCACGCCCGGTCCACTCTGCCATGCAGGTTTGGGATACCCCGCGGTGCAAGTTATGCTTTCGCTATTGTAATTCGATGTGACGCAACTGCTGGCGCCTCCGCTGCCGCCCGTGAGGTCTATCCCGGGGGGAGTGTCAGTGCCGGCTGAGGCGCAGTCGCTCGAGTTTCCATTGCGCGCGCAGCTATCATTCCACGGAATCTCAGGAATGTACGACAGGGCGGAGGCCAGGGTGGTAGCGTTGTTGGTGCTGGACCAATACGTGGACCAAGTGTTGACGTCGTTAAAATCCGTTCCGCCCAGGGCAACGTTAAACGGCGTTGAAGCCAATCCGCTCACCGCCAGGCCATTCTGAGCCGCCGCGACGCCATAGTCACATCCGGCGGAACCCGTGTCGCCCGCGGACAAAATGATGGTGATGCCCTGGGCAGCGCCCTGCTCGTAGAGGGCGCTCGTGAAGGCATTGCCGCCCGTGCCCAGGAAAGCCTCGCAGCAACTGTAGCTTTCGCTCATGACCGGCGCCAGGTTGTTGTCGATGATGTAGAGCGCAGAAAGGTCCACCCCCTGACTGGTCTCGGTAGACTCGGAAACCACAAGGTCGATGGTGGCATTTTTCGCCACGGCGCCGGACCACTGGGTGTCCAGGTCAGATTCAGTTTCGTCCATGGTGATCCCAGGATCAGGTCCGTTGAGGATGACTTGGGGGGCGTTGGGCGGCAATCCGAAGAGGTTGCGAAAATCGGCTACGTCCTGGACATTAATGTTGGTTTCGGCCACGATGGCAATCGTCTGTCCCGTGCCGTCGATGGGCGAACTGGCTTTCCAGAGCGGCAAGATATTGTAGATCGTGGCAAAATCGGTCGGTCCCAGAAAGTAGTTCGCCCCGTTGTTGGAAGGTTGAGTAAAGAGCGGCTTCACCACGCCGGTAGCCTTTGACCGTGAAAAGGCCCCCAGGCGCTTCATCGTCGGACGTCGGGGGAAATTATTCAGCGAGGCAAATCCGGCCACCACCGGTTGGAGCGCGGCGGGAATCTGCGGATCGCTCGCGTTGGCCCAATGCTCTTCACCGTTCACCACGTATTTGTGGATCTCCGTGTGCAACGCTTGCCGCACCGCCCCCGCCGTGCCCGAAAACTCGATCACCGTGCGCCCGGCTGCCACTCGGTTCACCTCGAAGCCTTGCGACGTTAGCCAACCGGTCACCGCCTGAATATCGGCATCGGCTGGGCCGAATTGCTCCCCGAACTGCTCCGGGACGAGCCACATGTGATAGTTGGGCGAAGACTTGATCTGCTGCTCATCGAGCAATTCCCGCAGCGTCCTTTCCTGCTCCGCCGAGCGCTGCAAGACGAGCAATATACGCTGCATGGGCAGACTGTCCGGCGCGGCGCCTTGGTCAAATTCAGGGCGTGCGAGCGGATGCGTGTTACCCTTCAACGTGACGACGTTCTCCACGTTGACAGGTTGAGTGACGCGGGCGGGGACGGCAGCCGTTTGCCCCAAAAGGGTTGAGGATGACAACAAGATAAATGCGATCACGGGAAGGGTTCGCACCTGAGGCGAAAGCAGAAGTTTCATGCTGCCTCCAAGGACAAAAGTCGTCGATTCTGGGGCTCCGAGGGGCGCCTGAACTGTCTTTCGTGGGTGCGCCCGCGATGCTGGCGGCAGGAGAGTGAGACGAAGCACAAGCGATGCGGCTCGCGTCGTATTCCCATCCGTGCAGCCCCGACCGAGGTATTCTGGTGGTGGGTATTGCCTCGATTGGAGTCTCCTTCGAACAGCCGTAACGGAGTGTATATTCAGGTGCTTCGGCTGGCAATAGTACCTTTGGGCCTTTCGACGATTCATTCCGTCGGCAAGATTTGTGCCTTGGTTGCCAGTTTAACCAATTCTCGTAATGTAATAAGATGACAACTAGTGGACTCGATGAGACATGACTGAACGGGATTCGCGACTTAGGATTCGGGAAATACGTTCGCTGAATCCTGACTCCTGAATCCTGACAGGAGGTGCGGGCTTGGCAGAAACGGCAAAGTACGACATCGTGATTATCGGCAGTGGGCCTGGCGGATACGTCGCGGCGATCCGCGCCGGGCAGTTGGGTCTCAAGACGCTGGTCGTCGAGAAGGACGACAAGCTGGGCGGGACGTGCTTGCACGTCGGTTGCATACCGACGAAAGACCTTCTCCTCAATGCCGACGTTTACGATTACTTCAAGAACGGCAAGGAATTCGGAATCGTTGCGAAGGAATTCTCGATTGACTGGGCGGCAATTCAGGCGCGTAAAACGAAGGTGGTGACGAAGCTTTCGAAAGGCATCGAGTTTCTGTTCAAGAAGAACAAAGTGGAGACCCTTCAAGGTTACGGCCGACTTGCCGGGCCGGGGCGGATCACGGTAACCGACGCTAAAGGGCAGAAGCGGGAGCTCCAGGCTGCGAAAGTTGTGCTGGCCACGGGCTCTGAGGCCAAAACCTTTGCAGGCTTTGAGCCGGACGGGAAGACCATTCTGACCAACAAGGAAATCCTGGCGTTGCCGGCCCTGCCCAAGTCGATGGTGATCATGGGAGCCGGGGCTGTGGGTGTGGAGTTCGCATCGATCTTCCACCGCTTCGGGGTCAAGGTCACGATTCTGGAGATGCTGCCACGCGCCGTCCCCCTCGAAGATGAAGAGATTTCCGCCGAACTCGAGAAATCGTTCCGCCACCAAGGCATCGCGCTTGAGACGCAGGCGAAGGTTGAGAAAGCCGCCAAGACGGCAAATGGGGTGTCCGTTTCTTACACTGGGGCAGACGGGAAGCCGCAAACCATCGAAGCTGAAACCCTCCTGGTGGCGGTGGGGCGCTCGCCCAACACCCAGAATGTGGGCTTGGAGGGAACCCGGGCCAAGCTGGAGCGAGGCTTCGTCAAAGTCGATCCGTACATGCAAACCGATGAGCCGGGCGTCTACGCCATCGGCGACATCGTAGCAAACAGCCCGTTGCTGGCTCACGTGGCTTCGCGGGAAGGAATCGTCGCAGTCACGCACGCGGCGGGAAAGCCGGTTGAGCCCATCAACTACGGCCAGATTCCTAACTGCACCTATTGCGAGCCCGAAATCAGCAGCGTGGGGATGACGGAACGCCAGGCGCGCGAGAAGGGACACAAGGTTCGCATCGGAAAGTTCCCCTTTGCCGCCAACAGTAAAGCCACCATCCTGGGCGCCCGCGAGGGCTTTGTAAAGGTGGTCAGCGATGAGAAATACGGAGAAATCCTAGGCGTCCACATGATCGGGCCCCGCGTAACGGAGATGATTGCCGAAGCCGTGGTGGCCATGCGCCTCGAGGGCACCGTCGAGGATCTCGCTTATGCCATCCACCCGCATCCAACCCTCACCGAGGCGGTGATGGAAGCGGCCCACGCCGCACACGACTGGCCGATTCATATCTGACGAGCAGGGGTTAGGGACTGGGGGCTAGGGGTTAGGGACGAGGAGCAAGGGACTGCGGCTTCGATCTAAGCCCTCTCCCCCTTGGGGGAGAGGGTGGCTCGCAGCCGGCGTTTTCATCAGCCGGGGCGGGCCGGGTGAGGGGGTCGCAACGCCGCTTGAAAATCCATGAATTGTGCCACGCGGAAACAATGACCTGTCACGTCGAACGCCTCGGCCTGGTCGACTACGCGGACGGCCTGCGCCTTCAGAGTGAACGTGTGGCGGCGCGCAAGGCCGGCGTGATTCCGGACACGCTTCTGCTGCTCGAGCATCCCCACGTTTACACTCTGGGGCGCAATGCGAAAAAGGACAACATCCTCCTCTCGGTCGAGCAGCTCACCATGCGCGGTGTGCAAGTCTTCGAGATTGACCGCGGCGGGGATGTGACTTACCACGGACCTGGCCAGTTGGTGGGCTACCCGATCTTGGACCTCACGCAGCATTGCCGGGATATCGCCTGGTACATGCGCTCCCTCGAAGAAGTCCTGATCGCGGTGGCGCGGGACTATGGAATCGAGGCCGGACGTCTTGCCGGCGCTCCAGGAGTTTGGGTGGGGAATGACAAGCTGGCAGCCATGGGCGTCCATATCTCCCGCTGGGTCACTTCCCACGGCTTGGCGTTCAATGTCAACACCGACTTGCGCTATTTCGACTGGATCGTTCCCTGCGGGCTGCGCGATAAAGGCGTTACATCGCTCCAGAAGTTGCTGGGGCGGCGGATTGAAATGGATGAGGTAGCGGAAAAGGTCGTGCTGCATTTTGGAAGAGTATTCGAATTGGAAATGGTTGAAGAAGTTGAGAGTCGAGAGTCGAAAGTCGAAAGGTGAGAAAACAACTTAGGTTATTGCCCTCTCCCTTGGGGAGAGGGTGTCACGCTCCGGCGCTGTCATCAGCCGGAGCATGACGGGTGAGGGGTCGCTGCCCGAGCCCAAGCATCCAAGGTGAACTCAAGCGTAACAACTGCAGGTGTGTAGGGCGATCCGTTTTGCGGAGCCGAAGCATGGCAAAGGTCCTGTCGATTGACTTGGCTTATAAGAGAGTCCGAGACTTCGGCATCTGCGTTCTCGAATCCCGAAAAGGGAATTCACTGAACGCTGTTTTCGTACCTCCTTGCGAGATCATTCACGACCCTCCGGATGCTGGCCAGTGTGCCGACGCCATTTCAAATTTCTGCGAGAAACAGAAGATTAGGGTGGTGCTCCTCGATGGACCTCAAGGCTGGAAAGACCCTGAGAGCCCGCTGCCCCACTCGCGCCAATGTGAAAGGGTGTTGTTCACTCAGGGTAAGACTGGAACAGTCGGGTTTGCCAAGCCCGCCCCTTTCACGCCGTTCGCAGAGTTTTCCATTCGTCTTTTTGCCGAGTTGATTAGACTAGGTGGGCAACTAGTGTCGGACGCGGTTCCGAAGGCTCCCAAGGACGGATTGCTGATTGTGGAATCGTATCCCACTTCCGCGTGGCGGAAGCTTGGAATCAAACCTCTGCCAGGCAAAGCTGCCGCGAACCTTATCGATATACGGGATCGATTACTAAAATTGCAGGCACTCCTTCGACTCCAAGTTGAAAGAGAGCCCACGCATGACCAACTCCAAGCATTAGTAGCTGGCATTGCCGGCATCGCATTACTGGCTGGGAATCCGTCTGGTTGCTGCGTTCAGGGCTCGCGGCCGAAGGAAGTCGGCGGTGTGAGATTAGAGGGGTTCATAGTGAACCCGTGTATCGAAGGGTTGGCGCCGTTTGCCGCACGTAAGCTGCCTACTGCCTGCTTTTGAGGCCGGATGACAAGCGCAAAGACTGCAAAAAACTCGAAGACTCGGAGCGCGCCGGATACGGCCACGCTCGAGCGCATGTTGTATTACCTGAAGCTGACTCGCGAGGCGGAAGCGAGGATCGAGCAGGTCCTCTACCGTCAGGGGAAGATTGTGGGAGGGGTCTACATCGGGCGCGGGCAGGAAGCCATTGGCGTCGGCTCGGCTTTGCAGTTGATCGAAGGCGACGTGGTGCTCCCCAGCCACCGGGATTTCTCTTCCTTCCTGATTCGCGGCTTCTCGCTTGCCGACGTCTTCGCCAACTGGATGGCGCGCGCGGACACGCCCACCCGCGGTCGCGACAACACCTTGCACATCGGTGATCTGAAACTGGGCGTTATACCCATCATTTCTCCGCTGGGCGGGACTTGTCCGGTGGCTTGTGGCGTTGCATTGGTGCTGAAATGGCGCAAGCAGGGGAACGTTGCTCTGGTGCACCTGGGCGAGGGCACAACCAGCGTGGGGCAGGTTCATGAAGCGATGAACATGGCGGGGGTGATGAAGCTGCCAGTGATTTTCATCGTCAACAACAACGGCTACGCCTTCTCGACGCCCGTCGAGAAACAATTCCCGATAAAAAACCTGTCGGCGCGCGGCCCTGCCTACGGTATGCCGGGCAAAACTATCGACGGAAACGACGTGCTGGTGGTTTACCGCGCCGTGGGGGAAGCTGTCGCGCGGGCGCGGCGGGGAAAGGGTCCGAGCTTCCTGGAGTGCAAGACATTTCGCATGACCGGACATTCGGCTCACGACGCGGCGGAGTATGTTCCCGCTCGTCTCTTGCACGCCTGGGCAAAGAAAGACCCCATCCTGAGGTTAGAAGAACACTTGCTTTCCAAGAGGGTCATGACGAGACAGCAGATCGACGACCTCGACCACCGCATCCGGAAAGAGATCGACGCGGCCGTCGCCGATGCCGAGGCGCGCCCCCTGCCGAAGGGCAAGACAGCGCTCGAAGGCGTGTATTGCGAAGCGGATTGTTGGTGGGGGGAAAGCAGGATTCAGGATTCAGAATTCGGGAGTCAGGAGTCAGGAGTCAGAAGTCAGGAGAGCAAGAAGGAAGAGCCCAAGCCGACAGTCTAACGGGAATCCGACTTTCGTATTTCGATTTTCGAGCTTCCATTTTCCAGCTTCGGTGCGCCGATGCCACTGCTAACTTACCTTGAGGCAATTCGCCAAGGTATCTGGGAAGAGATGGAACGCGATCCTTCCGTGTTCCTGTTGGGCGAAGACATCGGTATCTTGGGAGGCGCGTTCAAGGTCACAGCGGGGATGCTGGGGAAATTCGGGGCAGAGCGCGTGATCGACACGCCCATTTCCGAGTCGGCGATTGTGGGCGCGGCCATCGGGGCCGCGTTGATGGGGATGCGGCCTGTGGCCGAGATGCAGTTCATGGATTTCATCGCCTGCGGTTTTGACCAGATTGTGAACATGGCGGCGAAGATGCATTACCGGTGGGGGCCGGCAGTTCCGATAGTGATCCGCGGGCCGTCAGGAGCGGGCGTGCACGGCGGTCCTTACCATTCGCAATCGAACGAAATGTGGTTTGTCCACACTCCGGGCCTGAAAGTGGTGCTGCCCGCGACAGCTTATGACGCCAAGGGATTGATCAAATCCGCCATCCGCGACGACAATCCCGTGATCTTCTATGAACACAAGTTTCTCTACCGGCGAATCAAAGAAGAAGTGCCGGAAAGCGATTATGTGGTTCCCCTCGGCAAAGCGGCGGTAAGGCGTGAAGGGAACGACGTGGCCGTCATCACTTACGGCGCCATGGTCTGGACCGCACTGGAGGCGGCGGAGCAACTTGAAAAAGAAGGCATTTCCCTGGAAGTCGTTGACCTGCGCACGTTGCTGCCCTACGATGAAGAAGCAGTGTTGGGCAGTGTGCGAAAGTGCAATAAAGTTATCCTGCTGCACGAGGACACGCGGACGGGAGGCATGGCGGGCGAACTCGCCGCCTTAATCGGTGAGCGGGCATTCGAGTTCCTGGACGGGCCTATCGTGCGCATTACCGCGCCGGACACGCCTGTCCCTTACTCGCCGCCCCTTGAGGAATACTATCTGCCCAACGCCCGAAAGGTGATTGAGGCAGCAAGGAAACTGGCGAAATACTAACATTGAGTCATTGAGCGATTGGGTCATTGAGTCATTGAGCGATCGGGCCATTGAGTCATTGGGCCATTGAGCCATTGACAGAAGGTGTAGGCGAACGCTCTGCCGGCAGACTAATTACGGCCTGACCGGGCAAGCGATTGACTCAATGGCTTAATGACTCAATGACTCAATGAATCAATGAGTCATTTCTGTGGGGGTTGCAATGTCGACCAACGTGATCATGCCCCAGATGGGCGAGAGTGTTGCCGAGGGAACGATTACAAAATGGTTAAGGAAGGTCGGCGAACCGATCGGCAGAGACGAGCCTCTCTTTGAGATTTCGACCGACAAAGTGGATGCGGAAATACCTTCGCCGGCAGCAGGGATTCTCACCCAAATCCTGGTGAAAGAAAACGAGACCGTAGCGGTGAACACGGTTGTGGCCGTGATCGACGGCGAAGGCGCAGCCGTCACTATACCCGCGAAGGAGGCAGACGCGCAGGTTTCGGCGTCTCCGGCAGTTCCTGCGGCGGCCGAACCGGCAGCGCCTGCTGCGACGGCAGGCGCTGAAATCGAGGCCGCAGGTCCGTCAGCTCCCCCTGAATCCGAGCCAGTGAGGTCGTCGCCACTCGTCCGGCGCATCGCCCGGGAATACCAGGTTGATCTCGCGCAAGTACACGGCACGGGCGCAGGCGGCAGAATCAGCAAGAAAGATATTCTGGATTATGTGGAACAGCGCCAGTCTGCCGCCGCAAGTCGAACCGCAGCAGCCCCGGCGCCGTCCGCACCAGCGCCAGCTCTTCCGCTGCCCGCTGCGGTCCCGCCCGCGCCCGCCACGGTTCAGCCTTCTTCCGCCCCCATCGCTTTTGCCGGGCCGGCCCAAGTGGTTCAGATGACGCCGATGCGGCGCCAAATCGCCGAGCACATGGTGGCCAGCAAGAGGACTTCGGCCCACGTCTACACCGTATTCGAAGTTGAAATGACCAAAGTGGTGGAGGCAAGGGAACGGCAACGTGAGGAGTTCGAGCGGCGAAACGGCTTCAAGCTGACTTACACACCCTTCTTCGTTCGCGCTTCCGTCGAGGCGATCAGAGACATTCCTGTAGTCAATTCCTCGGTCGACGGCGCCAACATAATCTACAAGCGCGACGTCAACGTAGGGATCGCCGTGGCGCTCGAGGCGGGACTGATCGTGCCCGTCATCAAGCGCGCCGATGAAAAGAACTTCCTGGGCATCGCGCGCGCCGTTCAGGATCTCGCAGAGCGGGCGCGAACCAAGCGCCTGAGTGTGGATGACGTGCAGGGAGGGACCTTCACAATTACCAATCCAGGAAGTTTCGGCGGTTTGTTCGGCTTGCCGATTATCAACCAGCCCCAGGTGGCTATCTTGGGCGTTGGCACCATCGAAAAACGCCCCGTGGTGCGTGACGATGCCATCGCCATCCGCTCCATGGCCTACCTCTCCCTTTCCTACGATCACCGGGTTATTGATGGAGCGGTGGCCGAAAAATTCCTGGGACGAATTAAGCAGATCCTCGAAAATTGGAGCGAGCCGGTGCTGTAAAAGCAGTGACGAGTGACAAGTGACGAGTGAAAGGCTATCGACTGTTGACTGCAGGCTGTTGACCTACTGCTTTCGGCTCTCGACTCTCGACTTTCGACTCCTGACTGGCTGCTGGCGTCACGCCGGGCAAGCCATTCATGAGGTTTTCCAAATCATCCAGGCAGACGTTAGGATCAATGCCTCTCTGTTGAAGGTTAGGCAAGAAGCGATTGAAGTTCATCGCAAAAAAACGCTTTCCCTCGTCCTTGCGGCCTAATTCCGCGAACTGGCCCGCCATGGTCTGCAACAGCCCAAGCGACACGCCTTTCTCCTGACGCCATTTCGTGAGGTTCTGGTTCAAAACGCCGGTGAGGTAGTCTTCATATTGCGTAGTATTGTCAACGCAATGCCCGTCAATGAACGTGTACACCGAGAGCACGTCGGCCGGTTCGGCCTGGTCGCCACAAGTTGTCGTATAGGGGCGATGCGCAACGCATTCCCAGCTCTTATCCTTGCGGATGTCGCGAATTTCAAGGCCTTCGAAAGGTAAGCCATCCAAACCCTCGATTCGCCCTACCACGGATACCGCGTCGCTGCCTAATTCGAGAATCGTGGCCACGGTGCAACAGTGATCCCCGCCGGAATACTGGCCGATCACAACGTCCGGCAGGCCGCTGCCGGTGAGGCTCCGGGCGTATTCCGGGCGGCTCCGGCTGCCGGGGACAGCCAGCCCGTGCCGTCCGCTGAAATCGTAGAGAGTCGTCCAGGAGTCTTTTGATCCTTCCAGGGTCTCGATCTTGAAGACGGGTTGATCTTGCGGGTTGTAAACAACAAAGCGGCCCGGAGCGAAGATCAATGAGGCGGGGGTGCGGCGGTACAAGGCGGCCCGGTAGTTCTCCAGCCGATAGGTCTTCAGCCTTTCGTAGCCAACCAAATCCGGTACTTGGCCGCGTATCCCGGTGCTGGAGAGGATAAAGTCCTCCGCGGTCGAGGCCATATCCTTCAGACTGGCAGGGTTCCACTGCCGCTGGATCGCCACGAAGGACAGAACCACAACAACAGCAAGCGCGAAAGAGATCACGTTTTCGCCCTTGTGCATTTCCCGATGACCTTTCCCCAGAACCGAGAGGCTGGCTCCGACTTTCGAGGTCTCTATTTAATCATTTCTCGCCAGGATTGTCATGAGCGGGCGGGTCTGACCGGAGTTCGCCTACTGAGAGGACCGGAAGGAGTCCAGCAGCCAGCTATCCTCCGCCTGTTGATGGCGAAGAATGTAGAAATTGCAGTCATCGGCCAGCACCTTGAAACACTGATAGCCCACGCCGTACCACTGATCCAGGACTTCTTTGACTTCGAACACGCGTCCGCCGGGCTTGTCTTGGAAGGAAAACCGAAGTGGCCGTTCATCGGCCTTGTAGCCGGAATAACATTCGACTTTGAGGTGAACGCTCATCCCGCCCCGATATCACTTCCCGGCGCCGGTCATTCTGAGCGAAGCGAAGAATCTGCAGTATCTCCTTGAAAACAACCAAATGCAGATTCTTCGCTTCGCTCAGAATGACCGGCTGCCGGCTCAGCAGTACGGTCTGCACGGGAAACCCGCGAGGGCTACATCCCAAGTTCTGCGCGGACGGACTGGGCGTAGGCGTCGAATCCTGAAACCGGCACCAGGCGGATATGCTCGTGCTGAAGCACACTCAGCGAGAAACGGACCTGGGGATTCTGCTGGTCAGCGTTATCTTCGTGACCCACCGTCAGCAGAGTGGAAGACTCTGTCTCGAGGACCCTTCCAAAGGTCCACACCAGCGCCTCGGTGAGTTTGGGATCTCGTTGCAAGGAAACGGCGTGGATCAGCTTCAGGCGTCCGTTAGGCTTGCCTGCCTGTGCCTGGGGCTTGTAGCCAAAGTCGAACGAAAAGGGATCGCCAACCCCTGTCCATTGGGAGGCTGGAATGCGCCTTTCGAATGGCTTGTGCCCAAGAATGCCATACCGGCTGAAGCAATCGGTCATTCGCTGCCTGACGTAAGCCCGGGTGTCTTGCTCCGTTGGACTGGCAACGCCCACTCCCACATAACGTTCGAAAAGGTCTTGAAGCTGCGCCAAGAGGTTGGAGGTCAGGCAGGGGCGGGGCTGCGACAATTGAATGAGATTCGAAAAGGACTGTTGCATTTCGCCGAGGTAGCGAGCGAGATCATTCCTGTGATCTTCGATCTCCTGTTTGAAGTGCGATTGGAGATCCCTCAGAAACTCCGGATCCGCCTCCTGGTGGAAGCGGCTGATCCGCCGCGAGTCGTCGCTAAACACGCAATCCAGGAACCGCTCCCCAGGACAAGAGAGGAAGACACCGATGTTGATAAACTCTTCCTTCGTCACGTCGGGGACGTAGCGCACCAGGAAGTACGAGCATTCCTTCAATTCACTCTCTTTGACCATGGGTCCGGCCTCGGTTGAGCGATCATATTAGTCTCACGCCAATTACGGAAGGGTTTCAAGCTGCTATTCTTGGCGTCAATAATCGCTTGCCGAATTCTTCTGCGCCGCTTATACAATGTCTCCGCAAGTTGGTTCAACTTGCCGGGGTCGGGTCCGCACCACTCGCCGGGCATTTGAGAAATGCATTCCCCGATTTGAGAGCTGTCCAGGTTCTCGACTCGAGAGAGGAAAGGCTCAAAGGACTTCAATCCCTGTACCGCGTCATAAACCAGCCCTCGCGGGTAAAGTCCCCTAATTGGGGAATCAGGAAAACTCCAATCTCCGTCGTTAAAACAAAAACCCTGATCGATCAAAAGCGCTGAATACGCGGGGCCCTCATCGTTCACGGATCGATAGAAAACGACCTGGCGCCCGTCACAATTGCAGGTCCACTTGTCGAAAACAAAGCCGCCCAGGAATACCGAGGCTAAACCCTTTACTCTGCTCAGCAAACGATCCGGCAGAAAATCCACCACAAGAGTTTGGCCAGGCGCTCCTGGATAACGCGAGCCAAACTGCAGGCCCGCCAGGCAGAGTTCGCGGCGGGAACCGATCTCGAGTTCAAGAGGAGGCGTGCCACGGATAAGGCCAGGGGGAACTTCCACGAATGCCGGAGCGGCAACCGGCAGGCCAATGAGCATCGCCAGGCGAGCGGCGAGCATTTCGTTGGCCAGGATGCGTACGTGCTGGGGGTTGTTCTGGAACTTGACGACGTAATTGGACTCGTCCGCGCAACGCAGCAGGTAGGGCTGCGAAGCCCCACGCATGCGGCGGATTACCTCCAAGGCGAGAATCGGATTATTGCCTGCCGGCTGTTCCGGCCTTGAGGGCTCACCGTGGGGTCGGGAGTGCGAGTCCATCCACGCTGCCTGACCAGGGACGCCCGGCCCGGCACTGGACGGCTCCGGGCCAGACACACCACCCCGCTTGTTGTCCGCGCCCGCATTTTGAGGGCGGATAGGACGCTTTCGGGTCCTTGTGACTTCGTCGAGCTACTTGCCGCGCCCCTTCTTTTTGGCCGCAGGTTTCTTCGCCGGCTTGGCAGGCTTCGCCACTTTCTTAGCAGGCTTCGCCACTTTCTTAGCGGGCTTCTTGGCCTTGGCGGGCGCCTTCTTCGGCTGGGGCTTCGGTTTCGGCTTCGGCTTGGCTTTCGCGACCTTCTTCCGGGCCGCAGGAGGCTTAGGCTTAGGCGCGGGCGCCGGAGCTTTCTCCGTCGCGGCCGGGACGGCGGGCGCTTTCTCGATAATCTCGGTTTCCTCTACTTTATAGGAAACCTCCTCCTCGAGATCCTCGCCTTCCTCGCCCAACCTCTCGTCCGCTTCTTCCTTGTAGTCGGAGGAGAGCTCGTCGCCATAATCCTCGAGCTCATCACCCGCTTTATTGTCTTTATCGAAATCCATGCATCCCTCCCCCGTCAGTTTCTGGTTCACTCAACAATGCCCGGCTTTGCCGCCCGGGCGACAGGTGCGAACGTCTTGACTACCCCGCTGGAGGCAGATGTATAACACACTAATCGTTGTGTCAAGTGTAATCGTTGCATTCTTGAAGAAAAGCGTGCTAACGCCCCTGTGCAAGCTGTTTGGGAGTGGCCTTGGGAGCGGCCACGGACTCTCCTGCTCCGGACGCCGGCTTGGAGAGGCTAGTTGTCTTGCCTATCGGCCGGGAGTTCTTTTTCCCCCGGGCCCGCGACCGGCTGGAGGGGCTCCTGCCCTCCACGAAGATGCGCAGAGACGCGCCGGCCGTCAACTGGGAGGTCTTCAAGTTATTCCAGCGGCGGATCTGGTAAGGAGTTACATCATAGCGATCGGCGATAAACTCCAGAGTGTCGCCGGGCCGAACACGATACTTGACCGTGTAGTGCGGCCCCGCCTCGCGCACGCGCGCCAGCGATGATTCGCTGCCCGGGGACATCGGCACCACCAGGTGGGTGCCCTGTTCGACCTCCGATTCATCATTCAGCTTGTTTGCCTCTCGCAAAGAAACCGGCGAGACGTGGAGCTTTTTGGCAATGCTGGCGAGAGTTTCGCCTTCCTCAACCTTATAGGCTCTCCACCAAATTCGCTTATCCTCCGGGATCGCCGCGATCCGCTGCTCGAACAATTCCTTAGTCCCCGGTGGAAGGTTCAAGGTGAACTCCGGGCTGTTGGGCGGAGTCGTCCAGCGAAGCAGACTGGGGTTCAACCGCGTCAAATCATCCACGGGCCTGTCGATGAGTTGTGCCGCCAGGCGCAGGTCTGTGGGTGTGTTCAGGACGACTTGGTCGGCGGCAAAAGGCGGATCCGGCTGGATGTCGAAGCCGTAGGCTTTGGGGTCCTTGGCGATCATCACGGTGGCCATGAAAATCGGCACGTAGTCTTCCGTTTCAGAGGGAAGGGCGTGCAGCCGCCGCAGGTCCCAATAATCGGCGTAACCGGTCCTCTCAATGGCGGCCTGCACTGTCAACGGGCCGCTATCGTAGGCCGCCATGGCAAGGGACCAGTCCCCAAACTCCTGATAAAGCTCCTTGAGGTGGCGGGCGGCAGCTTGTGTGGACTTCACGGGATCCTGGCGGTCGTCCACCCAGCGGTCCTTCTTCAAGCCGTAGAGCATGCCCGTTCCAGCCATGAATTGCCAGATGCCCTTCGCCCCTTCGTGCGACAAGGCGTAAGGATTGAACCCGCTTTCGAGGGCGGCGAGGTAGATCAGGTCCTGTGGAATCCCCTCCTTCTGCAGGGTTTCCGAGATCATTGCCTGGTATAACCCCATCCGCTTCAGGGCCGTCGAAACATAGCTCCGGCCATGGTTCTGAAGATAAGTCAGCACACCGTCAACGTAGTCGTTCGACACCAAAGGCAGGTCTGACCGCACGGCTTTAAGCTCCTGCTGAGCTTGCTGCTTGACCCGTAGATCAACCGGGAAGGTGAGGCCGGAAAACGATTCGAGTGGCGGAGGGACATAGTTGTGCGGGCTCAAGGTGTCTCCGCGTTCCAGCGCCGCTGCCTCATCGGCATAGACGTCCTCCGTCAGTTTTTCAAACTCATTGTTGAGGCGATCGTCAGCCTGAAGGTCGAGGTTCGATTCGAGTAGTTTTTCCACCGCCTGATCGAACTTTTCTTTGGCTTCTTCCAGGTTTCCTGACCGGTAGTCGGCGATTCCGGCTTTGTACAGGGTTTCAACTTGGGAAACGAGCGCCTCGGCGGGGTCAGGGGGCGGCGCAGGAGGAGCGGCCGGCGTCGCCACAGGAGGCTTGGGAGGTAAGGCTTGAGCGACCGGCATGGGCGCAGGGGCCTGGACGACTACTTTCTGTTCTTCCGTTACACAACTGAGCGAAAGGGCAACAGCGCCCAAGCTCCACAAGAGCTTGACCTTGCTCGAAAATGCGCTTCCCATCCTGAGTTTGATAGCTCTTTCCGTCCTTTCCTGGCCACTCGACCGAATTCTAACGACTAGTCCCTTCCACGGTCAACCCTAAAGTCGGTCATCCTAAAGCCGGTTGCCACAATCCGTCGATAAGATCCGGCGACCCGACCGGAGTTCAGATCGGCGCCGATGAAAGTCCCGAGTTTGTCTAGCCGACCACCTGCCACTGTCATGCCCTCACGCGGGGAGTCGCAAGTCCTCACTTCGTTTTCCAAAAATGTGGCGTGATTCGCTTCCTTTGGGGTGAGATTGCTGTTAATTTGCGCACAAAACACGCGATATTTGCAACTTTCAAGAAAGTGATGTCCTTTGTTTTCAAGTACTCCCTGGCTTTGTTCCCACGATTTTCGTACTCTCTCGCGGTCCTCTGGATTCCCCCGACCGGGCGATTTCGTCCACGGTCGTCCTTCCGGTTCGAGGCATCCGCCAAAACCTGTGAAGCGCTGGAAAACCTCGAATTCTACGCACGATGCGCGCATTTCAGCACTCAATTGCGGCTCATTTTGAGTTCGTTTTAGTTCGTTTTGCACATGCCTTCCTGTGTTTTCAATAACATACTGGCTTCGTTCGTATTTTTTTTGTCGTTTCGAACCACAGCTTTCCCTGGCTCGCCTGGACGACCCCGCGTTTTCCTTCCCTTCCGAGCATCCCAGCGCTCCCTTAGCGACAAAAGGTCGCGAAATAGACAACCACAATAGGCTATCATAGGCCGGCTGGCTTGTCAAGCGAAAAGCGCGGAAAAGCGAAAAGTGCGGGCCGTAGTGTCTCAATTTGAATTCGTAGCGGCGAGTTTATCCGTCAACTGACGGACCAACTGGCGGCGTAAAGCCGCCCCTACGTGAAACTGAGACACTGCCGTCCAACCGAAGCGCGGGTCGTTCCTGACCAGGCTATTGAAAAACCCTTCTGGTTGTCATTTTGTCATTCCGGGGCAGAGATGGTGTCCTTAATCCGTCTGTAACGGCCGGCGAGACTGGTAGGGGCGCATGCACGCTTATCTGCCGGAGATCGCAGCGTGGAGAAAGCATAGACTCTTCGGCATAGCACTTAAGCTTGCCACAGTTACGCGATTTCCAATTTTGGCAATCATACAATATTTGGCAAATATGCCAGTATCATGGTACTTGACAAAAAAGGCAAACAAGCCCAAGATGGCAATATGACAGAATGCGAGATTGTACAGGCTCTCAGGAACAACGAGCCCTTCAAGGGTCTCCCAAATGTGCGTGTCGCAAATCTGGTTGACCAGCTATATACCACGCAGCGAAGATTTGATGCCAAGTTCGATCTGCAATTTGGTGACATGAAGGTCGAAGTCTACGTCGAAGTCAAGAGTACTTGCACTCCCAAGCAGGTTGAGCAAATTGCACCTTGGCTTTCCCAAATGAAGGCCATGAAAAACGGCGCGGCCTTTGCCCTGCTGTGCCCCACGATCTCGCCTCAGTCACAGGAGCTTTGCTTCAAGAGGAACGTGGACTTCATCGATTTAGCAGGCAATGTTTTCATTAATATACCCGGCAAGCTGCTCTTGCAACGAGTCGGGATGAAACCACAACGGGAGGCTACCGCTTCGTATTATCGAAATCCCTTCTCGGGAACATCCTCTCGAATCCTGCGAGTCCTGCTACAAAAGCCGAAGCCGTGGACGCTCAGTGAAATTGCAGAGGAGTTGGCCGCAGAAACCCGGCGCGTCCAATGTCCCGGTACCCCATTCGGGGTCAGCCTCTCGCTTACCTCAAGGGTGCTGCGCAGCTTAGAGGAAGAGTTATTAGTTATCCGCAAGCCAACCGCATTTGACCCCGATCTGGCGGTTTCCGAAGCCGATTTGAAACAGGAGCGATCAGCCAGGCGCAGAAACGCGATCTTAGTCCCAGAACCGGAAAAACTCCTTAACACGTGGGCGCGAGAATACAAGGATCGCTACCGCTGGTATCTTCGGCGCTCATTCAAAGCTCCCAATCCCTTCGGTTCTGGCCTACAAACAGTCAACGAAGGTCTGTGGGGAATGCTCAGGTCGGGATGTTACGCTTTCACTGGTGCTGCGGCTGCCAGCCTAACAGCACCCTTCATCGACGCTGACCCCATCGAGTTCTACATTGCGGGAGAAATTGGGGCGGACAAACTACGACCTTCCTTATCCGGCGTGGGTGTAGGCCCCGACTTGCGGGTCATCTACCCCTTTGACGCTGGAGTATTCATGTACTCCACTCGCGTAAATGGAATCCCAGTCGTCTCGGACATCCAGGCGTATTTGGACTTATTTGCGCGGGGCGGACGCGATCTGAAACAGGCAGACTATCTGCTTCAACAACGGATCGCACCTATGTGGAGAAGCAAGTGATACGTGAACCTCAGCGCACATATCTTCTGGAACTCCTCACGGCTCTTGGTCGCGCCGCTGACGGTCTAGTCCTCGTTGGGGGCCACGCGCTGAGATTCATGGTTGCACGCCCGAGAGAGACCCGTGATTTCGACTTCGTCCTAGATGTCGCCTACCTGCGGAATTGCGACACTTCTATCGCCACAGTCCTCGCCGCCCTCGACTATGAGGTCGCCAAGAACGCCCGAAATTTCCAGTTTGAGAAGCCGATCAAGGATTCACCGGAGATCATGAGAATCGAATTCATGGCCCCAGACGAGTACGTGAGGAAAGACGGGATTCGGGTTGATGTGCAAGACGGCGTCCATGGACGAGCTTGTGTGGGTGGATCGATTGTCGTGGTCGAGACGGAGGAGCACACGCTTGTGGGTGCCCTGCCAGACGGGAAGCCGGTGGAGGCGAAAATTCATGTCACGCGGCCTCACGCCTTTGTCCTGCTGAAGTTGCTGGCCATGGACGACCGATACCGCAATGTGCGGGGACCAGCCCACGCCATGGACGATCGAGAAGAGGCCAGGACTCATGCCAATGATATCGTAGCAGTCATCAGTGCTCAGCCAAATCTGAACGAGTTTCGGAAGGCTTTTGGTGCCCAATTCGCCGGTGACTCGACCTTGAAGGTTCGAGCAGGCGGGATAATTCGAGACTATTTCGCGGACCGAACTGGTCCTGGTCTGGTGCTGTATGGGGAATCGTTGGCTGCGAACCTGTCGCAAGACGAATCAGTCAGAGAGTTGGAAAGTGAACTCCGCCGCGCTCAAAGGTTTGTTTCCAGCTTGCTGTTGGAGTGGTAAATTGTCACGGGTCTTGTATGTCTTCAGGTACTCCCGGAACGACCGGCATGAGAACCGCGCATCGCAATTGCGACACACACGCATCGCGAAGGTCTCGTCTCGGACCTCCTCCTTGTCCAGTTGGCTGGGCGGCGGCGGGGAGTACACTACCGACGTAATGCTTTGCGATCAGTCGTCATCCGGGGGCGTGGGGGGCATAGGCGCTAGATTAAGCGTTTCGCGGGGGTCCCGAAGGGACCCAACATCATTAGCCGTAGGTGAAACCTGCGGTAAACGTCGTCCCAGGGTATTCAATTCAACCCCGGAGGGGTTGAATTCGACCCCATCGGGGTCGCTGAGACACTCGACGTATGACTTCTCGTCCGTAGGTTTCACCTACGGCTAATGACCTTCATGCCCTTCGGGCATGTTTGGCGGCCCCCACCGGACTTTAATCTAGCGCCTATGGGCGTGGGGGGTCTGGGGTCGTTGATGAAGAAGCAAGAAGGTGTGATGGGATAGGTGGCCCTGCCGGATTTGTTCAGGACAATTGAAATTTGACTTCGATAATGACTCGGACCGGGACCGGCGTTCCGTCCCGGGTGGCAGGTTGGAACTTCCAGGTGCGGACGGTTCGGATTGCTTGTTCGGACAACCCGAAGGAGAGAGGCCTCACCACGCTGACGTTGCCCACGTCGCCGTGCGCGTCCACGACGAGCATGAGCACAACCGTACCCGAATACTTGGCTATACGGGCCTTCTCCGTAAAGGAAGGTTCAGGCTTAAACTGTGGGAGAGGTGCAGTGACTTTTCCACCGACGGCGTAGCTGCGATGTTCAGGAACGGCAGCATCGGCTGGTTCGCCGGCGTCACCACCGGACATTTTTCGCAACTCGTTATACTTGTGCTGGAGCCCGACGTCATCGGGTGAGAGCAGGCTAGCCTGATGGTATTCTTCCAGAGCGGATTGCGAGTCGCCTTGCTTTTCGAGCGCGTCGCCGAGGGCCTGATGCCAATAAGGTTCATCCGGATCCCCACGCAGGGCGGCGCGGCATTCGGCGATCGCGGCCTCAAGCTTGCCTTGGTGATAAAGAACGCCGCCTTGCTCGTAGTGCTTCAAGGCCTCGTTCAACTTCTTCCGGGCCTTCTCGTTCTTATCGGACCATGCCCGGCCGGGAAACATCAGAACGAGCATTAGCGGGGCCAAGAGCAAGACCCCGAATCGCTGCAAAGTTCCCAGACCTTGCGGAAAAACCCTGGCGGTCATAATTGGAGAGTATATCACGGGCCGGGGCAGACCCCTGCGCTTTGGTGTCTGCGATGTCCCGGAGGGACCGATTAGAGTGGGCGGCGAAGGACAGGTGTCAGGTTGCAGGGCGGACAGAGCGAGATTCTTCGCTGCGCTCAGAATGACAGCGCGGAGCCGGCTCCATTCCTGGCAAATCGATACTGCCGCAACAACTTGTGAAGCGCGTCAAACAAGGGGCTGGCACAGGGCAACTGTCATAGGGATGTTGTGCATCGCACCATTGTGGGGCTAGATAAGACAGGGTTTTTGATCGCTGGTAGATGAGGCGAAGGAAAGGAGGAAACAGCTATGCAAACGAACTCTTTGCGTAGAGGTGTTCTTGTCGCTGCAATGCTCTGTGTTGTTCCCGTGTTGCTGCCGCCCGCTTCAAGTGGGAGTCCAGGCGTACCGTCCAGTGAAGAGACCTCCAACTTGCTACAGCAACTCGAGAGCGATGCACTGACGGTTAAGAATGTGGCCAATCGTCTTCGAGCGCTCACACGTGATCCCTTTGTGACGGACTGGCAAGATGACGGTGACCAATTGATAAGAATACGTTCGCGCGTAAACGATATGGACAAACTGCTGGCCGAGTTACGCACGAACCAGTCGGCAGATCTACCTTGGCAGCAGAAGACCATTCAAAGTATTGCGCCGACCGTCGTGAATCTAACCGATACGACAGAGGCGGCCGTTGTCTCGCTGAACCAGAATCAGGGAGAAGTCTATCAATCAAACGTGTACGACTTATCGCAAGATTTGTACAACCAAGCGAGTCAGATTACCAAGACGATCAGGGACGTCGAGAAATCCGCTGCGCAGAAGTGAACGGAAGCGAGCGCAGACCTCGAAAAGCAGGTCTGCGCTCACCCGCGAACCCTGTCTATTTCTGATAATATTTAGCGTTACCCTCGGTATATTCGTGCCACTTCTCCGGCAGGTCATCCAGCGGGAAGATGGCGGAGACAGGGCAAACCGGCACGCAGGCGCCGCAATCAATGCACTCCACCGGGTCGATGTAAAGCATGGGAACATCGGCGAAGTTGGCTTCATCCTTTCGCGGATGGATACAATCCACCGGGCAAACGTCTACACACGCGGTGTCCTTGGTGTTGACACAGGGTTCAGCGATTACATAAGCCATAGGAGATTCCTCCCGAGGGCATCTAAGTTTGAGTCTCCTTTTGCCCCCACGTAGCCACAGATTATCCGGGCGCCGGGAAAGGCGCGATGACTTAAGTCGTGCTCAGGGATGAAGTGTCTGGTAAGCTATTCTAGAGAAGTAGGTGCGGCCCTCGTCGGCCGCTGTGTAGCGTGAGGGCGGCTACGAGGCAGGCTGCGGAAAAACTCCTTTGACTGTCATCCTGAGGAGCCGTAGGCGACGAAGGACCTCTGTAGTTGGTTGAAATAACAACTGCCGAGATTCTTCGCTGCGCTCAGAATGACAACCTCCAAGCGTTTTTCCGCAGCCTGTGTGAGTGTGCCCCCACAGCAACTCTTTCTCACCACGTAAGGCCTGGGAATCCATCGATGACGGTTCTCGATCCAGTTGAGACTTTGCGCCGGGTGGCGTTTTTCGCGGTCCTGCCCGTTGATGAGCTTAGAGCCCTGGCCTGCCACTGTGTTGCCCGGCGGCTAGGCAAGGGTGAGATGCTGGCCGCGGAGGGTGACGCGTGCGACGGCCTCTTCGTCATCCAGTCGGGGGCGATCAAGGTGTTCAAGATGGCCGAAAACGGCCGCGAGCAGGTGTTGGTGATCGAGCGCGCCGGATCTACGGTCGGCGAACTCTCCATCTTTGACGGCGGCACTTTTCCTGCCTCGGCGGCGGCTGTGGAAGACTCCACCTTGCTCTTCCTTCCCAAGAAGGAGTTTTTGGATTTGTGCCGCCGCAATTCGGAGGTGGCGCTGGCGGTTATCCGCACCCTGGCGTGGAGGTTCAGGTACCTTGCCGATCTGGTCGAGGAACTATCCTTGAAAGAGGTCAGCCATCGCCTGGCGCGGTTCCTGCGTGACCGCGCGCTGAGACTGGGAGCGCGCACGCGACGCGGCGTGGAGTTTCCCTTGGATGAAACCAACCAGCAGATCGGCGCGGAGATCGGCACGGTGCGCGACCTGGTGTCGCGCAATCTCCGGCGTTTTGTGGATCGCGGCCTCATTCGCCTGGAGCGGCGCAAAGTCATCGTGCTCGACATGGCCGAACTCGAAGCCCAGGCCGCCGGGGCAAAAAGAGCTTCGGGGTGAGTGGGCAGTGGGCAGTCGGCAGTAGGCAGCAAGAGCGGGAGTTGCGCGTTAGCTTGTAGGAACGCTTCGGGGTTATGAAAGAATCAAAACAGCTCAGGCAAAGCCACAAAGCCGCAAAGAACCGCAAGGCCGGAGTAGTGAGCTTTCTTTGCGACCTTGGCGTGCCTTGCGGCTTTGCGTGAAACCGCTGCTGACGATTGACTATGCCTGCAGGCTATTCCAAGAAGTCGCTGGTTGAAAAACTCGGGATCAAAGATGGCTTCGCCATGGCGATCCTGGGCGCGCCAGAGAATTATGCTGCGACGCTGGGAAAGCTCCCTTCCGGCCTGAAACAGGCCAATAATCTCAAAGGCCCTCTCGATTTCATCCAATCCTTCTCTTCAAGACGCTCTCATTTGAACGCGCAATTCCCGAGGTTGAAGACGGCGCTCTCACCCGACGGCATGCTCTGGGTTTCGTGGCCCAAGGCGTCATCGGGGGTGCCGACCGACCTGACCGAAAACGTGGTCCGTGAAATAGGGCTGGCGAATGGCTTGGTGGACGTTAAGGTCTGCGCGGTCGATGAGGTCTGGTCCGGCCTGAAGTTTGTGTACCGGATCAAAGACAGACCATAGACGTGTTCCTTGCGAGCGGACGCGAAAATGCCCCCGGGGATCAAAGGTGGATTCGCCATAAGGCCGATATGAATGGCCCGGATTAGTTGGAACGGCGTTACTGCGCTGCGGGCTTGTCAAACTTCGCGTCATCGATGGGCACGTTATGTTTCACCTCGCTCAGCTTGATGACGAAGGTGAAGTCCCCCAGCGAAAAGTGCATGACGAAGGGCAGTTTGATACCATCAACTTCGCGGTAGTCGTCGAAGGTTATGTCCAATGTGGCATTGCCGTTGGGCCCTCCGGTTTCCCTTACTGAGCGCACCAGCAATCCCGAGTCGGCGTCGAAATACAGCGTTTCCGCGGCACCCTCCGGGGGAGTCGCTTCCACCACGTAAGCGTCGTGGCCATTAACGCTTTCCTTCCCTTTAACCGTCATTTTGGGGTAAAGCTCTCTAAGCTTGATCGCCCTATAGAAGTCGGCGTCGCGCTTCATCTCCGCCAGTTCAGGCCCGGTAATATCTCGCATCCCGTTTTGCGGGTTGTCCTCCCAGCCCACGGCGCCATTGAAACCCCGCCTGGCCTGGCCAAAACTGGAAAGGTCGGTGACCATATACTGCTTGTTGGGGGCCTTCGCATAGATTTCCTCGGCCGCCGGTCCGGGCAACTGTGCCATCTCGAGCGTACCCTTGGAAACCCGGCTGGTCAGCTTCTCGAAAGCGGCCTTGCCTCCTATGGCTTTGACGTACTTATCGAGAACCTGGTCCACAGAGGGCAGAGCAGCTTGTGGTGTGGTCTGAGCCACGGCCGCAGTGAGCCCTGCCAAGAGAACGAGCAGACCCATCGGAAGAAGTGTCCTCGGTTTGAGACTATTGCGCATTTTTCCTCCCCAAGTTTGCCCCTCCCGTGTGGCACGTAGATGCTCCTTAAAAGGTCTGAGGTGATTACGAAGAGCGCCATGGGGCATACGGTTATTCCATGCATCAATGGGCGAAAGCGTCGCCGGTCACCGATTATCTCACAGCCTTCTGATTCCTGACCCCTGAGTTCTGACTCCTGCCCTTCACTTTCCTGCGTTCCCGGGCCCACCCACAGGATAAATTCTGGGCAGCCGCTGCTCGACCGGCGGCAGCGCGGGGAAGGCTCCATGGGGCTCCGTCTGGTACCAATAGGCGACGGAGAAGTAATTGTCGGAACGGTGGTTGGCGTGGCCGTGCTCGATGGTCGCGCGCAGGGATTTGGTGAAGGTGATGGGCGAATCGAGGTGGAAGCGGTAGACGGAGTATCGGCCTCCTACTCGCTCCACACCCTTTACGGGGGCGCCGAACATCAAGTAGGAAAACGGCTGGTCGCCAAAATCCCAGGCTCCCTGGAAATAGTCTTCGGAGCCCGTCCCGTTGATGGAGGGCAACTTCTCACCGTCAATGAAGAACATATCGTCGCCCTCGCCCCACCACTCGTCCTGGTTTTGCAGCACAGACATGGTCACGCCCACGTAGTGGCCGCGGCCCGTGGCTTCCATCCAAACATAATTGCCCTCTCCGTCGAGGTTGGTTTTCTTATCCACCAGCGGGTCGCCGTTGGAGTTCCATTGGTTCGTCCAGCCCTGGCAGGGAGCGCACTGGCGATATTGGGCGTGGAAATAGAGTGTGTCCGCAGGGAGGGGAGTCTTGTAAGCGCGGTAATCGATATTGAAATAGAGGGCATCCACGCCTAACTTTCCTTCGTCCGTTATGGTGATTTTCCCCGACCTGCGAAACGGCATGGGAAAGTAGCAGTTCAACGCCTGAGCCGAGCCCACGGCCAGCGGGAACGACTGGTAAGTGAAATAGTCACCCAAGCCCAAGCCATAGAAATCGCCGATGGGAGCTTCCACACTGGGAGTGGTTTCGTTGTCCCAATACATGCGGAGCACAAGCCTCTTCAGGTGGAATTGCTCGCCGCTCGCAATCGTAAACCAGATATGCGTGATGACTCCCGGTCCGGCCTGTTCGAACACGGTAACCGTCTCGCCGGCTTTAACTTTCCAGGAGTCCTCGTTGGCGCCAGTTCGATCGTAACTGGAGAACCGCTTCAGGACGTAGTTCTGCTGCTGAGTAAGATCGGGAAACAACCCGCTGAAGTTCTGGGCAACGGCGGGCACGGCAAGGGTAAGAACGGCCAAGAGAAGGGTGAGCTTGCGCATTTTGACCTCCGGAATGTTCGAATCAGTATGCTGCGAGCCGCGTCATTGTATCATGCGCAAGCTTTGGAGTGCGGCAGCTTGCTGCCGCTTTTTTCCGCGAGCTTGCTCGGGCGCGGCCGACGAGGGGCGACCCTCCAGAGCGCGGCCAGCAAGCTGGCCTTCGCGAAAGCGGCAGCAAGCTGCCGCACTCCAAAGCTTGCGCAACCCAAGGTCCTCGACTTCCACGTCAAGGGGCGTTAAGCTTTCGGTCAAGAGGCAGCGCTGACCTGGAGGTCAGCGCTACACGTTATATGTCTCACGCTCGAATACGCCAGATCGACAGTCCCACCAACTCTCTCGTGAAGGTCTATCGTCGGGCTTTGGCGAAAGGCACAGCACGCGAGGGTTGGCTGGCTGTCGAAGGCCCTTTCCTCGTGAAGGAAGCCCTGGCGGCGGCCCCGACAGTTCGAACGCACAGCGTGCTTATCACCGAGAGCGGCAGCGCGAGATTTTCCGGGCTTCTGGAAGGGTTGCCCGCCGAAGCTGAGGCCGTGCAAGTTCCTGACCGCTTGTTCGAGCAGTTGGCGCAGACCCAGAACCCCCAAGGGATTGCGGCGCTGGTGGAGTTGCCGCATTACCATCTGGAAACGATTCTGGCGGGCCAGAATCTGCTTCTGCTGGTGGCCTGCGGGCTCCAGGATCCTGGCAACCTGGGCACTCTGATGCGCAGCGCGGCGGCATTTGGCGCCTCGGCCCTTTGCACGCTGCCGGAAACCGTCAGCCCATTCAATCCTAAAGCCGTGCGGTCTTCAGCCGGCGCGATCTTCCACCTTCCGGTGCTTCACGATCTGTCTGTCCATGACCTTGTGTCTCGCCTGCGCGCGGATGGAGTTTGCATTGTGGCCGCCGACCGCCATAGCCCCGCGCCGCTTTGCCAGGCAGATTTGCGAGGCTCGGTCGCCATCATGGTGGGCAGAGAGGCTTCCGGCCTGCCGCCGGAGATTGCCCGCGAGGCCACGCTGCGCTTGAGCATTCCCATTCGTCCCGGAATGGATTCCGTCAACGCGGCAACTGCGGGAAGTGTGTTCCTCTACGAAGCGGCCCGGCAGCGGGGATTCAAGTATTGAAACGAGGTCCGTGGTCCGTTGTCAGTTGTCCGTTGCCCCTGGATGGTTCAGGTTTGGTTGGACCCATAGACCGACACGTGCAGACAGGCAGATGGACGGAGGCCGCGGACAACGGACCACTGACCACGGACAATCAGTTTCAATGAGCCAATTCTTATGAGCCTATTCGAACCACCTGCTGGAGACTTCGCTCGTAAGTCATCGCCGCAACCTTCCACCGCATCGCCGCTGGCCGACCGCATGCGGCCGGAGACCATCGAGGAGTACGTCGGCCAGGTCCACATCCTCGGGCCGGGCAAGCCGCTGCGCAAGCAGATTGAGCGCGACGAACTGGCCTCAATGATCCTCTGGGGTCCGCCCGGCTCCGGTAAGACCACGCTTGCAACCATCATCGCGCGCAAGACCCGTAGCGAGTTCGTGCGCTTCAGCGCCGTCCTCTCGGGCATAAAAGAGATCAAGGCAGTGATGGCTACGGCGGAGAAGGTGCGGAGGTACGGCCGGCGAACGGTGCTATTCATCGACGAAATCCATCGCTTCAACAAAGCGCAGCAGGACGCCTTTCTCCCCTACGTCGAGCGCGGTGACGTGGTGCTGATCGGCGCCACCACTGAGAACCCTTCTTTCGAAGTGATCTCGGCGCTTCTCTCGCGCGCCAAGGTCTACATGCTTTCGGCCCTCTCCACAGATGAAGTAATGACGCTGCTCGAGCGCGCCCTGAAAGACGAGCAGCGCGGCTTGGGCAAGGAGAAAGTGGAGATGGCGCCGGAGTTGCTGCGCCAGATCGCCGTGTTTGCCAATGGTGACGCACGCGCGGCTTACAACACGCTCGAGGTAGCGGTGGCCGCTGCGCCCCGCGAGGGCGAAGGCGAAGCGCGCCGCGCGGTCGTCACCGAAGCCATCCTCGAAGATACCCTACAGCGCAAAATGCTGCTTTACGACAAGGCCGGCGAGGAGCACTACAACCTGATTTCAGCCCTCCACAAGTCGGTGCGCAATTCCGATCCGGACGCCACGCTCTATTGGCTGGGCCGCATGCTCGAGGCCGGCGAAGATCCGCTCTACATCGCGCGCCGCATGATTCGCATGGCCTCCGAGGATATCGGCCTGGCCGATCCCAATGCTTTGGCGGTAAGCGTCGCCGCCATGCAGGCGGCGCACTTCGTGGGCATGCCGGAGGGGAACCTGGCGCTGGCGGAGGCGGCCGTTTACCTTGCGCTCGCGCCCAAGTCGAACGCGCTTTACGTGGGCTACGGCGAAGTGGCGCAAGACGCGCAGAAAACCTTCGCCGAACCGGTGCCGTTTCACCTGCGCAACGCGGTGACCGGTTTGATGGCCAACCAGGGCTACGGCAAGGGCTACCAGTACGCCCACAATGCTGCCGACCGGCTCACCGATATGCAGTGCCTTCCTGACAACCTCAAAGAGCGCCGATACTATCGCCCCACTGGCCAAGGATTTGAGAAAAGACTGAGAGAAAAGATGGCGGCGATTGCGGAATGGAAAAAGAAATACGCGGAGAAGTGACTGTGTCTGAAATTTGAGATTTCAAATTTGAGATTGCGCCGTACAGGGGGAGCGGTTGAAAGATGCAGAGGGCGGCGAATGTACAGTGGAAGAACCGACACGCTGAAACTTGGCTCGGAAACGGACTCTATTCCTCTACATCCTTCCCGTTGCTCGGCGACTCTGGCTTATGCTGTTCTCTGATCTGGCGGAGCTTTTCGAGGAACTCTTTGCGTTCGCGTGCGGCTTTTTCGGCTTGGCGGGTCTTGTCGGTTAGATAGCGTTGCCCTTTGATTCTTGAGTTCTGAAGCGAGTCGGCCCAGCCACGCAACTGACGTGCGATGCTTTCAGAAGTTGATTTCAAATCTGAAATCTCAGATTTCAAATCGGCAAAGGCGGGAAGACGATCGAGCAGGCAAAGCATGGATCGAACTTCGCCCGCTGAGCCGCGCGCAATATAGAGGAAGCTTAGCAATTCCTGGGTCGTGCCGCGTTCAACCCTTCCGCAATATTATTGGATATCGAAACAGCCGCACGCTCGATCTGGTCACGGAGGCTGAAGCGACCTTTGAACAACGGGCCTTCCGTCAAGCTGTACACGCGACCCGCAAGTTCAATGGCGGCTTTCCAGACAGGCAGATCCTCGAAACGCTCGTACTTCATGCACAATTACCTTAAATCCCATTGTTCCGTCGCAAATACACAAACTCTTGAAATCTCAAATATGAGAATCCTCTTCGATTGACACGGCAGGGATCGACGGATCCTTGGCCGCATTCTCCATCCTCTCGTAGAAGCATTCAATAAGAGGATTCCATGCCGACGTTCCATACAGGTCTTCTTCGTGGACAAACACAAAAAAGTCGAAGGCATTGCACACTTGCTTGGCATGCTCAAACGAGATTCCTGAGTGCTTAGGTTTTGGGTACGCCAATACACCGAGCAGGTGTGGGTAGGCCCTCTTCAGATGAATTTGGTCGTACGACCTCGCTTTGAAGGCGTCCGTCACAGCGGATTGGAACTTGATCTCAACATTGAGGACGGGTTCGTAATGCAGTTTTTGGTCCCAGACGGCCAGTACAAGATCGCACTTGTGTGAGAGTTGTCGGTCGGGGGTCACGTAATACTTCAGCTCGGCTTCCTTCTGAATGTCGAACATTCGCTCGAAAAGGCTCACACGAAAAGAGTCAGTGTCATGATATAGAAGGAGTGACGTTTTGCTTCTGAAATAGGCGTACAACTCCATAAAGATAGATCCCTGCAACCATCTCTCATCCCGGCCCGGCCCTTCTCGCCAGCCGACTACCGGCTGTTGGCCAGATTGCTCGGCATCCGGTGGCCCGCCGCTCACTGAAAAAAGGGAATTTACCAGCTTGAATCTGCGGCAATGCTTGCATTCACCCTGCTCTCTCGTGACCTGACTTGATTCGGCGAGCCTCCGGCAAAGAGCATTTACTGCCTGACGTGGAGTGATTCCAGTCATCTCCGAGAGGCAATCATCGCAAAGGCAACCGAGCTCAAGTTGTGCAAGTAATGCAGTACTGTTCACTGCGGCCCAGCCTTCCTAACGAGAGAGTTGCAATACCCGATTACGGCACTGTCCCATGTTATCAAATTCCCTCCTCCTCAAGCCGCTTGGCGTGCTCGTTCAGGATGCAGGGGTGCTGACCGCAAGGTCAGCGCTACCTCACAGCCTTGACTGAAGAGGCGGCCACGCGTTGCAGCGCCTCAAGGAACTGCTGGTTTTCCTCGTGCACTCCCACCGTCACGCGCAGGGAGGTGGGGAAGCCGTAGAGTTTCATGGGGCGCACGATGACGCCCTCGTGAAGCAGCCGGATGAAATCTTCTTCGCAGTCTCGGCCCGTGTCGATCAGCAGGAAGTTACCCACCGAAGGCGTGTAGCGCACCCCCAGCAGGGTCAATTCCTGGGTCAGGAATTTCATTTCCCGGGCATTCATCTCCACCGAGCGCGCCACGTGCTCGTGGTCGTCGAGCGCCGCCAGGCCTGCAACCTGCGCCATGCTCGAGGCATTGAACGGCGAACGGATGCGGTTCAGGCATTCGATCAATTCGCGGTGACCCATACCGTAACCCAAACGCAGGCCCGCCAGGCCGTGCACCTTGGAGAAGGTCCGAAGCACCAGGAGGTTCCGGCCCGCCCGCACACAGTCCACGGAACGAGAATAATCGGGGCGCTGCACGTATTCGTAGTAGGCCTCATCCAACACCACCAGAACCTGCGGTGGGATCGCATCCAGAAAACGGTTCAGCGCTTCCGCGGTGAACATCGTCCCGGTGGGATTATTGGGATTGCCAAGATAGACCAGCTTGGTTTTCTGAGTGACGGCATGCGACATGGCAGCGAGATCGAAAGTTGACTCGCGCATGGGTGTCGCCACCACTCCCGCTCCCATGTCCTCAATCGCCAGCCGGTACATGTAAAAAGCCGATTCGGACGTGACTGCCTCGTCGCCGCTGCTCAGAAAAGTCTTGGCCGCCAGCTCCATCAAGTCCGTTGAGCCTGCGCCCAGGATGATCTGGTCAATTTTCAACTGGTGATTCTCCGCCAGTTTCCGGCGCAGGTAATACCCGCTTCCGTCGGGGTAAAAATGTATCCGGCTCAAGTGCTGTCGAATAGCTTCCTGGGCTTTTGGGGAAGGCCCCAACGGGTTTTCGTTCGAGGCGAGCTTGATGGCGGTTCGCCCCAGTTCGCGCTCGACCTCTTCCACCGGCTTGCCCGGCGGATAGGGACGGATGCGGCTCGACCAGGGCGGAAGTATGTCGTAAATGATGGATCGTGGCATGGTTAAAGGGTAAAGGTTGAAGGGTAAAGGATAAGCGTCGTCAACTCAGCCTTTACCCTTTATCCTTTACCCTCTCCTTCTGTCCCTTCCATTTTCTTAACCGCTCAACTTCCGCCGGCGTCAACTCGCGAAACCGGCCGCGCTCCAGGCCTTGGTCCGTTAGGAAGGCAATGCGGACGCGCTTCAACTTTAGCACCTCTTGCCCGATGCGCTCAAACATCCTCCGCACCTGGTGGTATCGTCCCTCGACAAGGGTGATTTCATACCAAGGTTTTTCGTCCGAGGCGAGAAGGCGGATTTGGCAGGGGGCGGTGCGGCGCCCGTCGAGGACAATCCCTGTTTCCAGTTTCTTAATGTCTGCCTCGGCGGCCTGACCTTCCAGCTTAACTTGATAAGTGCGGGGCACGCCGGATTTTGGGGACATCAGGAAATTAGCCAACTCGCCGTCGTTCGTGAGCAGCATCAACCCAGAGGAATGGAAGTCGAGCCGTCCCACTGGATAAACTCTATCCCGGACATTGCGCACCAGCGAGATTACGGTGGGGCGATGTTGAGGATCGCTCACAGTGGAGACATAGCCGGGCGGCTTATTCAGCAAAAGGTACAACCGCCGGCGGCTGCGCTTCAACGGCTTGCCGTCCACTGCGATTCGGTCGCGCGCCGGGTCAGCCTTGGAGCCTAATTCGGACACGACTTGCCCGTTCACCGAAACCCGGCCCTGCACGATCAACTCTTCGGCCTTGCGCCGGGAGGTTATGCCCGCTTCGGCAATGATCTTTTGAAGTCGCTGTTGCATGTGTGCTGGTCGCCAGGGTGCAGGGTGACAGAATCGGGTTCACGCTGCCCTTGCTCCTCGACCTCGGGCAGCGGCGGTGGACTTACTTCGGACACGGATTCTTCGGCCACCGCTTCGTCTTGCGGAGTTGATTCGGACGCCGAGGGGGCGGAAGCCTCGGCCGTCGCTGGCGGCTGCGGACCCGCCTCCGCTGCCCATTCCGAGCCCAGTGCTTGCTTGGCCAGCTCTTCAAACTCTTTGAGGCTGGGAAGCTCGCCCACGTCTTTCAACCCAAAATGCACCAGAAAGTCGCGCGAGGTTCGATAGAGGATCGGGCGTCCAACCACATTCTTTCGCCCCGAGGTGACCACAAGTTTCTTTTCCAGAAGGGTGTGGATGACGCCTCCACAGTCCACTCCCCGGATTTCATTAATCTCCGGCAAGGTCACGGGCTGCCGGTAGGCGATCACCGCCAACGTCTCAAGGGCGGGCTTGGAGAGCCGCACGGCCGGCTTCAGACTTTTCACGAATTTCCGCAGCACATCGTGATGCTCCGGCTTGGAGAAGAATTTGTATCCCCCGGCCACTTCGCGGATTTGAATTCCGTGCTGGGCCAGTTGAAAATCCGCGGTTAATTCCTCGAGTTTAGACTTCACTCGCGCGCTCTCTTCGCCTTCCAGGGTGTTCAGGATCGCCTCGAACGGCACAGGCTCGGGCGCAACGTAGATGATGGCCTCGATCAGGGCTTTTAACGTTTCGTCATTGAGCATCTGGAACTCTGTGGGTTGTCCGTAGTCCGTGGTCCGTTGCCTCCAGTCTCCGTCTGTCATTCCGAGCGGAGCGAGGAATCTCGCTCTGCTTCGAGCCGAACCGAGGGCGAAGGTCCAGGGCGAGGTTCTTCGCTTCGCTCAGAATGACAGGCAGCGACAACGCACAACTGAAAACGGACAACGGACAACTACCCGAGACTTTCTTCCAACCCAACTTGCAACGCCGCGGCGTTCGTGGCGGAGAGAATCTCTTCGAAGCGCTTGCTTTTGGAAATCGTTATAGGACCGAACAGCTCCTTTTGCCGCAACTGGATCGCCCGGACTCTCACCAACTCGAGCAGGGCCAGGAAGATTGCGATGAGCGCTTCCCTCCAAAGGTAGGCCGCGATCAGTTCCTCCAAGGACACGGGGCCGGACCTCGAGTGGAGCACTTGCTTGATGTGCTCGACCATCTGCGCCACGGTCACCCCTTCGCGCCGGATCTCGATCTGAGGGCGCTTCTTGGCGCGCTCGAGGATCTCACGGAAGGTCGAAATCAGATCGAAGACCGAGACCGCCAGGCCGGGCTCATCTTCGGCCTCCGCGAACTCACCGATGCCCGGCTGCGACCACATCGCTTCCTCGACCATCCGCTTCGACTGCAGCATCTGCGCCGCGTTCTTGAACTGCTCGTGCTCGAGCAGCCGGTGCACCAGTTCTTCGCGCGGGTCTTCCTCCTCTTCCGGCGGGGCGTTCGGATCGGGCGGTAAAAGCATCCGCGACTTGATGTGTATGAGCGTCGCGGCCATGAAAATGAACTCCCCGGCCACATCGATATTCAGCTCTTCGAGCATATGGAGGTAGTCGAGGTATTGTTGAGTAATCCTGGCGATTGGAATGTCGTAGATGTCGATCTGTTGCTTGCGAATCAGGTCGAGAAGCAGGTCCAGCGGCCCCTCGTACATGCCCGCCTTGATGGAAGGCGGCGGCTCCCCGCCATGGGTCAGACGCTTTCGCGTCGGCGCCGGCTCCGCCTCGGAGGTGGCCTCGCACGGCGGTTCGCCCGCAGCCGGAACAGTCGGATCCACCCTCGCCTCAAGCGCATGCGCCGCCGGTTCGTCGCCGGCGGCTCTTGGGTCCTCATCAATCATCAAACGACACCTGTAGGGGCGGCCCTTGTGGCCGTCCTGGGCAACCACAAAGGTTGCCCCTACGTCAGCTTCACCGCCGCTCGCACCTCTTGCATCGTAGCCTGGGCTACCGCCCGCGCTTGGCGCGTTCCGTCCTCGAGGATATCCCACACCTCTTGCGGGTTCTGCTCGAACGGTCTGCGGCGTTCCTGAATGGGCGCGAGAAACGCATTCAGGTGCCCGGCTGCGAGCTTCTTGCAATCCACGCAACCGATCTCCGCCGTGCGGCACTCGCGATTCACGCGCTCGACCGTCTCCTGAGCCGAGAAAACCTTGTGCAAATCAAACACCGGGCATTTATCGGGATCTCCGGGGTCGCTGCGACGCTTGCGGGCCGGATCCGTCATCATCGTGGCGAGCTTCTTGGAAACCACCTCGGGCGTGTCGGTCAGTAAAATCGCGTTGTTATAACTCTTCGACATCTTGCGACCGTCCGTACCCGGCAGGCGCGGAGCGGAGGTGAGCAGCGCTTCAGGTTCGGGGAATATCCCGCGTAGCTCTCCAAGTTGCTGATTCAAGCACTCTGCGCGCTGCTCCAAGGTGGATTGGCGAAAGGCGACAGGGAGGAAGCTCACGATGTCGATCCCCGCGCCCGAGGCGAGTTTGATGCCTCTCGCCTCCGTCGCCCAGGCAATTGCACGGCTAGCCCAGTCACCATCCTCGCTTTCGGGAAGCTCAAGCTTGCCGAACACCAGGTTGAATCGCCGTGCGACCTCTCGAGTGAATTCGACGTGCGGCACCTGGTCCTCGCCCACCGGGACAGTGTGCGCTTTGTACATCAGAATGTCCGCCGCTTGCAGGAGCGGGTAACCCAGGAAGCCGTAAGTGTGCAAGTCGCGGTCCGTGATGTTTTCGAGTTGCTCTTTGTAAGTCGGGATGCGCTCCAGCCAGCTCAGCGGCGTCACCATCGAAAACAGCAGGTGCAGTTCGGCATGCTCCGGCAGGCGTGACTGAATGAAAAAAGTCGCCTTGTGGGGATCGAGCCCGCAGGCCAGCCAGTCGGCTACCATCTCCCAGGTGTCCTGGCGCAGGCTGAGAGTGTTTTCGTAGCCTGTGGTCAGCATGTGCCAGTCGGCTACAAAATGGTAGCTTTCATACTCATCCTGAAGTTTCACCCAATTCTGAAGCGCTCCCACCAGGTTGCCCAAATGCAGTTTACCGGTGGGGCGCATCCCGCTCAATATCCGACGCCGTTGGTTGGTGCCTTCGCTCAAGGGATTTGCCTTCTGGTTTCCAAATGAAGATTGCCCGCCGCGCCGAGACTCAGGTCCCGAATCTACGCCATTCGCCATCCTAGCACAGGTGGAAGGAAAGGCGAAGCAAGCGTCGACGTGGTGCGGGCGTCTCGCCCGCCGTCTCGGGTGCGTCTCGCTCCCGGTCAGGAGTCCTCGGCGAGGTGCGCGGGCAGAGCCTGTCCTGAGCGGAGCGAAGGAATGCTCTCGCGACAGCGGGCGAGACGCCCGCACCACATCAACACGGGATTTTCCAAAGCCTTGCTCGGGGGTGTACACTCGCTACCCATGGAGCCGGCCCTCATGGCTGCCCACGGGGGTTGTCCTAATTCACGAGAGTGATGACAATGGGCGAACAGATTCGAGTTTCGCGTCGAAAGCTCCTCGAGAGCATGGGAGCAGTGGCAGGAATCGGGATGACCAGCGTAGTAGCTGGGCAGAGCCCCGCGCGTACGAGCATAGGTAGCCCTCCAAGAGCTCTGGCGCTGGTTGGCGACCGCTACCATAATGCGGACTACATTCGCACAGCGCTTAACCGGCTCTTTCTCGAGGTGGGGGTCCCGATAATCTTTACTATCAATTTTGCTGAGATTGACGCCGCTCACCTCGAGGGTTTTCAGCTTTTGGTCGCCTTCCGCGACGGCCTCAATTGGCCGAATGGTTATTTGCAGCCTGACGATTACGCCTATTCCTCCAGCTTGGAGAATTCTGAGGATTGGCCAAAGGAGCAATACCAAGGCTGGATCACCGAGGAGCAAGGCAAGGCAATTAAGGAGTTCGTGGAAGCCGGAGGAGGCCTTTACGCTTATCACAACAGCAGTAATGTTTCGCTCTTTTCCAGGAATTTCAAGGAGGTGATGGGCGGAGCATATCTTGGACATCCACCCTTGCGCCCCTTCAAGGTTAAGGTGGTCAACCGTGACCATCCCCTGACGCAAGGCATCCAGGACTTCATGGTGAACGATGAGCAGCACTATGTGACCTATGACAAGGACCAGAGGAATATTCTGCTACGAAGCGAGAATATCGATGGCTTGAATTACGAAACTTATGGCCCCACGGCGATTAGCGGCTGGGCGCATGATTACGGAAAGGGCCGCGTGGTGTTTACGGCAGTGGGGCACACGCTGCACGCCTTGTGGCAGCCGGAGTATTACAAAATCCAGAAGAACGCGCTGCGTTGGCTGCTTAGAAAGTAGCGCCGGAAGTCTCAGGAAGCCTGCTATAATTTAGCTTGTTCAGGGTTTCAGAGATTCGACAATTGGAGGTGCCAGTGAGCAGATTCAAGACTGCTTTCGTGTTTGGACTGGGGCTGTTCCTTTTCTGGAGCGCCTGCAATGCAGGCGAGCTGCCTGCCGCGAAGATCAAGGTAGGAGAGAACATGGCGGATTTCACGCTCTCGGATGTCAACGGCAAGCCGCACCGCCTCTACGACATCGAGGGAAAGAAGGCTGTGGTGGTCATTTTCATCGCCACCCGCTGCCCCTATTCGAATGCCTTCACTCATGTCATGGCCAGACTTGCGCATGAGTACGAAGGGCGTGGCGTGGCGTTTGTCGGAATCAACGCCAACAGCACCGAACCCGTCAGCGAAGTGGCGGAACACGCACGAACTCATGGCCTCGACTTTCTGGTTCTCAAAGACGAGGGGAACAGAGTTGCCGACCAACTGGGCGCCTCCGTAACGCCCGAAGTATTCCTGTTGGACAGTAGCTGGACGCTGCGGTATCACGGGGCGCTTGGGAATAGTCACCAGCCCACCAATAATCCCGACAAAACCAATGCCGACGAACTCCGCCCCGCATTGGAAGACGTCCTCAATGGGAAACCCGCCGAGGTGACCGAGACCAAGGCGTTCGGCTGCTCGATCAAACGGGTCAAGGTGAGTTGACGGAATGCAGCGATCCACGGCGATGACTCCCCTCCTCGACGGAGGAGGGGGCGGGGGGCGGTGGGCACAAGATAAACTCCACGGTCAACCCCCTACCTCCTCCGTTCTAAGCAGGGGAATCAGACTAGCAATCTTCGCTTTCGTCCTGGCCGCTCTGCTTTTCTGCGCGGGCTGTTCGCGCTCCATGATTCCGCCTGAACCACCCGCACCCAAGGGAATTGTCGATCTGGATGAAGCCGCATGGGAGAAGGTGCGGGCGCAGCAGCACGGCCGGGTTCTGCTGGTTGATTTCTGGGCTACGTGGTGCGATCCCTGCCGGGAAGAATTCCCGAACCTCGTCCGCCTTCACAATAACTACCGCGGGCGTGGCTTGTCGGTTGTGGCGATATCCATGGATGAGCCGGAGAGCGTTCCAGCCATTCAGCGCTTTTTGCAGTCGCAAGGGGCGCAATTCGGAAGTTATCGGCAGCATTTCGGAGACTTCGAGGCCTTAGTGAATTCTATCAATCCACGCTGGGGCGGCGGCATCCCGGCTACGTTTCTTTACGACCGAGAGGGTAGACTGGTGAGTAGCTGGGAGGGCGCAACGACGTACGAGGAATTCGAAGGCGCGGTCAAACCGCTGCTGCCATAGTCCGCAGCCAAGAGTGGAAAGTAGCGCCGGCCCTAAGAGTGTGAAGGACGTCGTGGCACCCTACATTGAAGGTCGTCACGTCGTAGCCTGAAGGCCAGCGCCAAGAGCCGTGCTGGGACAATATCAGAAGTCATGGCCACTTCGCGCGTATCCTCGGCGCCGAGCGACCGCCTGTCAGTTTCTCGCACTTTGCCGGACATCCCCGAAAATCCCGCGCCCGTACGGCATTTTGAACGAAGCATAGCCTCTGACGGTCCGCAGCGCGCGGTCCCTGAACGGGGAAGCTCCTCCGCGTTTTGCCCTTGACACGCGGCGAGAGCTATAATAGGCTAGTGCTCTGGACATCTGGAAAAGGTTGCAACAAAGCGGGCCACGGGGGCGGAGGCCGGCGGGCGGCAGGAAACGGGAGGAATGTGAGGAAGATCCTTCTGATTGAAGACGATCGGGAAGTAGCAGCCGCTCTCCGGGAAAGTCTGCGCGCTGAAGGTTACAGCGTCGAATTGGCTACGGATGGAGAAGCGGGGCTGGAACGCGCCACGCGTGAATACTTCGACTTGATCATTTTGGACCTTGTGCCTCCCAGAAAAAGCGCCCTCGAAGTTTGCCGGGAACTGCGCCAGCAATTGATTCTCGCTCCCATTTTGATGCTCGGCACGCACAGCCGGACGATCGATAAGGTCCTGGCTCTGAAAATCGGGGCGGATGATTACATTGCCAAACCGTTCGACACAGAGGAATTGCTGGCCCGGATCGAAGCTCATCTACGCCGCGCCCCAAGCGGGGGCGGTGCGCCGGGGGCGCTCTACCAGTTTGGGGCCATCCGCGTGGATTTCCGCCGCGCCGAGGTTTTTCGACAGGGAACACCGGTGTCTTTGTCGGCGCGGGAGTTTCAGTTGCTCAAATACTTCGTCGAACACCGCGGCGCCACGTTGTCGCGAAGGGAGCTTTTGAAGGAAGTGTGGGGGTATAGTGGCGCGCCTTCCACGCGCACCGTAGACGTGCACGTCTTCACTCTACGACGCAAACTCGAGGCTGACCCTAGTCAACCACAGTTTTTTCAGACTATAATAAGGCTCGGCTACAAGTTTCTCGGATGAGCTCCAAAGGTATGCCACGCTGTGAGCCGCGGGATGCGGGCAGTAATAGAGGTTGATGTCGAGTCGGTCCCGCGGTCTGCGGGATTGCGTTGGGACGTCGCGTGCAGGCGAGATCGCAAGGGCATCAAAGCAGAAATCCGGCGCGATGCACGAAGCGTGGCAAGCATCGCCAGCTAAAGCCTAAGGTCGGAATAAGATAAGTGCAAAGGTCTGCGAGATCCTCCCGGTGATTTGAGGAGGCGAAGGGGAGGAGAATGGGAAGAGGCGAAAGGGCTGCAATCAAATTGGTGTAAGTAAACATTTACATAAACCTAACATGAACAGGGGAAACCAGTCCCTGCTTATCGCCTTCCAACGACTTTACAATGCTATTGAATCCAGCATTTTGACCCAGTTGTACATTTTATCCGTGTAACTGGGTCCCGGTTCGGGCTAAAATTGCTATTTTGCCCTGCCAAGTTGAAGCGTCAAGGGAGCATTCGAGTTGAAGTGGTGCTGCCAGAGGTACGAGAGTGGGCGCCCCACGGCTGAGTTAATCGTAACAACCAAGACCGGGCTCCGTCTGAAGCAAGAGCCAAGGAAACGACAATGTTATCGTGCCGTCTTAGGCCTGGAGATGCCCGTGCGCGGGGCGTACTGTAGCGCAAGGGGTTACTGGAGGAATCTTTGACACAAGCAATCTCGAGATTCATCAGATTGATACAAACGAGTGGCTTCCTGCTTTGTATAGTTCTCGGGTGCGGAGGCGCGTTCGCGCAAGTTGACGCTGGGTCCGTCGGGGGCATTGTGAGAAACCCCGCCGGTGAGGGAGCAGCCGGCGCTAAAGTCTTTCTTAAGAACGAAGCGACCGCGATTACGAAATCCACCTACGCGCGCGGAGACGGCACTTACATTTTCGCCCCTGTCAAGATCGGCACTTATACCGTATCCGTCGAGTTGCAGGGGTTTGTGCCTGCCTTTCAGGCGGGCGTGGTAGTCGAGATCCAGCACCAAGCGGCGGTCAATTTCCGCCTCGTCGCCTCCCAAGCCGCCAGTGGCGCCACCGTCAATTCAGGATCGACCGCGTCGTACACTCACGAACCGGCGGATAAACTAGCCACTCCCTTCGCCGTTGATACTCTGCCCGTGTTCAGCCGGAACGTCACCGATTTGGCGCAGTTGTTCGCGGGCACGGGGCCCACCGCGCAGTGGGTCCCCGAAACGCCGTCCCCCGCGCAGTTGCTTCCAGGCAAAGGGCTCATCGCCGAGCTGCCGGTCAATCTTGCGGCGGTGGGGAGTTTCGTGGCCAACGGGGTTCAGTCTGCGCAGAACAACTATATTCTCGACGGAGCCGATAACAACAACCGCTTTCTCGACTTCCTTCCCAGCACTGCTTACCAAGTGCTTCCCGCCATGGACGCGATTGACGAATTCCGGGTTCAAACCATGTTCGGCGCCGCTCTGGGCGGAGCAGCCGGAGCGGTAGTCAACGTCACCACAAAAGCCGGAACGAACGAGTTCCACGGAAGCGCCTGGGATTACTTCAGCAACGACTACACGAGCGCGGCGGATTACTTCGATAACGCTGCGGCCCTGCGGAAGGCGGAGCTGCGCAAGAACGTATACGGCGCGACTCTCGGCGGTCCTCTGAACATCCCCAACGTCTACAACGGCAAGAACCGAACTTTCTTCTTCGCCGACTATCAAGGAACCAAGTACCGCCAAGGGGTTCCTTTCGTCGGGACGGTGCCCACGCTCGCGGAGCGTGGAAGTGGATATACGGATTTCTCTGATTTGATCAGCGGCCAGCCGAACTGCACCACCGGCCCGGACGTGCTGGGGCGTACCGTACCGTGTGGAACGATTTTCGATCCTGCCACCACGCGCTTGTTAGCGACGGGCCAGATTGACCCGATTACAGGATTGAGCGCCAGCGCCACCGGCTATGTCCGGGATCCCATTCAGTGCAACGGCAAGGCCAACACGATCTGCGCGAATCGAGTGGGTCCAGTGGCAGCAGGACTCCTCAACCTCTATCCCGGCCCGACCCCCAGCATCACCACCCCGACGATTTACAACAACTACACGACCAACGAGTTTAGCCGCGGCGATGCCAACCAGTTTGATGTGCGAGTCGATCACCACTTGAGCGATCGCAACCAGACGTTTGTACGATTCAGCTATCTCAACAACCCCCAATTACAGACGGGTCCTTTCCCGGCGAGTGCGCCTGGTTTAGCGGAATACGCAGATGGCGGCGGATATACGCAAACCGTTACGGCCTTAAATGGCGTCATCAGTATCAACCACGTCTCCTCCCCAACGCTGATTCACAATATCCGGCTGGCGGCCAGCTACATGGGAATTGAGCGGGTGCAAGCCTTCGCCAATTTCCTGACGGACATCCCCGCGCAGTTCGGAATCTCGGGAATTCCCCAATTTACGGGCAACGGCGGCCTGCCTACTATCGATGTTGGGGTTTACTCCCCCTTGGGAAGCACTCCCTATACGCCCGCCATTGATAACAATGTCACTTACCAGTTCAATGAGGGTTTCACCAAGACCCGCAGGAACCACACTATCATCGGCGGAGTTGAAGTTATGCAGGCGAAGAACGCGGTCAACCAACCACCGTATTCCCGCGGCGAGTTCGGTTTCTCGGGCAACTTCACTTCCATCGCCAATTCCCTCGACCCCAGTACTGGCGTCGCTCAGTTTGTTCTGACCCCCCAAAACGCCACTGTTCCTTTCGGGCGCAATGACGTAGGTGGACCCAATCGCGTTTATGCCTCCAACATCACTGACATCAATAATTACAACTGGCGGCTCTATTACGCTGCCTATCTGCAGGATGAGTGGAAGTATCGCTCCGACCTGACCTTCACGATCGGGGGAAGGTGGGAATACTTTCAACCGTGGAAAGAGAACTTCAGCGCGGAGGCGAACTTTGTTCCGGGAACTACAGGGAATGCTCAATATCTGATTCCTGCCGGCCGCGGGTATGATACCCTGCCGTGCGGCGCTTTGTACCCCGTCACCTGCACATCCACTTATATCAACTCGCTTTCGACAGACTTCACCAGCACACTCACGAACGACAGCATTACACTCAATTACCCTCACCGGGGCGGGATCATCGATACACAGCGGCTCAATATTGGTCCGCGCATCGGGTTTGCCTACCAGTACTCGCCGAAGATCGTGGTGCGGGGCGGATACGGACTTTTCTACGGTGGAATGATGAACGAGGGGAGCCAAGGCAGCCTGAGCGGCGGCTACCCCTTCCAGGTCAATTACCAGTACACCAGTCTTGATGACGGGACGTCCATCGCCTACCCGTCGACTTTGGCTAACGCCACCCTGGAGCAAGGTCTCGCACCTATTCCGCTCACGCCCTTGGCGGCTTCGGCATCCGACCTCGTGTTGCGTGGTGTCCAGCGCACGTTCAAGAATCCCTACACGAATAATTTCAATCTTTCCGTGCAAGATCGACGCTCGAATAATGATCTCTTGCAGTTTACCTGGGTGACCACGGTCGCCCACCATCTCTTGATAAACCCGGGAACGAATGAGGACGGAGAATTGCTTCCACCCTTCGAGCAGGCCCAAGCGTATGAGCCCTACCTGAGCTTTGCCTATGGCACAAGTTATCTCGAGACGGAAGGAGACAGCAAATACAATGCCGGCCAACTGCAATATGTGCGGAATCTAGGGCACGGGCTCAGTCTCCTTGCCAACTATACGTACAGCACGACGCACACGGATGCCTTGGACTTTTTCAATCTTAATGGCCTACAAACGTACCGCGCTCCTTCGGTCCAGTCCATCGGCATCAGACGTGACTATCAGCAAGCGGATTTTGCGGTTCGACATTTGGGTCACGTCAGTGGTGGCTATGACCTTCCCTTCGGGCCGGGAAGACAATTCCTGGCGCAGAAGGGCAACGTGATGGGCAAAATCGCCGGGAACTGGTCTCTCAACTGGATCTTCACGTACGCCAGTGGCCAGCCCTTGACCATTCCTTGCACCCTTACCACCGCCGCGGGCCTTGGCTGCGACGCTCTGTTGGTTCAAGGAGCGCACCAGAGCGGCGGCCCTCACAATGCGAACCAGTACTGGAACCCTGCGTCGTTCTACAATCCCCCGCAGGTTCTCACGGCGGGACAGACGGATATTGCTCCGCTGGGGGGTGGCCCCGCGCAGGTCTACGGCCCCAACCTTATCCGGCTGGATGCGGCATTGCGGCGGAGCATCCAGGTTAGGGAGAATGTCCGAGTTGAGTTCCGTGCGGAAGCCTACAATGTATTGAATCACCCGTTCTTTGCACAACCGACCAACCTGGATTTTCTTAACCTCACGAATTTTGGGCAGATCAATTCCACGCGCGACAATCCGAATGATGCGCGCGCCGTTCAATTTGCAGTTAAATTCTACTTTTGAACCCGAAGGTGGCTATGCTGAGTATCTTTTCCTTACTGATTTCCATTCTGCTGACGGTGTTGAATCCTGGCGGCTATCGACCAGCCGGGAAAGCGTCGCCTACCCAGCGCCCGCGGATGACCAAGGCTCAGGCTTGGAAATCTTACGGCGCTTTGCCGATGAGCTTTGAGGTGAACCAAGGCCAGGCGGACTCGAGCGTCCGTTTCCTGGCGCGCGGCCCTGGTTACACGATCTTCCTGAGTCCGGGTGAGGCGACGCTGGCGCTCGAATCGTCGCAGCCCGACCGGCGGTTTCCGGAAAAGGCCCAGCCCAAGCCATCCACTCGAGTGCTGTCGATGAAGATTGAAGGAGCAAATCCTTCGGCCACTCCCAATGCTCTCGACCGGCTTCCGGGAGTGAGCAACTATTTTATCGGCAACGACCCCAGCCGATGGCATACCAATATTCCGACCTACAAGAGGGTTCAATTCGAAGAAATTCGCCCCGGCGTAGACCTTGTTTATTACGGAAATCAGCAGCAACTCGAGTACGACTTTCTCTTGTCACCGGGCGTCGCGCCGCAGTCTTTGGCGATGACCTTCCAAGGCAGCGAGGCCGCTCTCGACTCGCATGGCGATTTGGTGTTCAGCTCGACCGACGGCCAGTTGACTTTTCACCGGCCGGTCGCCTATCAGACTGAGAATTCGAATCGGGCGAAGAAGCGTTACCTGGAAGCGTCGTATGTCCTTCGTGGGCACAACCGAGTTGGCTTCAAGGTGGCCAATTATGACCCGCGTCAGCCGCTGATTATCGATCCCTCCCTGTATTATTCAACCTACCTGGGCGGAACCGGAGGCGACACAGGGAATGCGATTGCCTTGGACGCTCTCCAGGACGCCTATATCACTGGCAGCACATCGTCAAGCAATTTCCCCAAGGGCTCACCGAGCGGATCCTCGCCCTACCAGGGCGCCTATGGGGGTGATACAGACGCGTTCGTAACCAAGTTGCGGTATGACGGCGAGGCGATCATCTTTTCGACGTACTTGGGGGGAAACAACTACGATATTGGTCAAGGGATTGGCGTCGATGCTTCGGCGGATGTCTACGTCGTAGGCAGCACGTCCTCCGCGAACTTCCCGACCACGGCGAGCGCCTTCCAAACCACCTATGGCGGCAATTCGGACGCCTTTGTGTCCAAACTGGATCCCAACGGTTCGAAGCTTCTGTTTTCCTCATATTTGGGTGGCAGCGATATCGATTACGGGTTGGCCTTGGCTCTCGACCCCTCGGGGAACGTCTTTGTGACAGGCTCGACACAGTCCACTGATTTTCCTACCGTGAACCCGGTTCAGTCCGGTAACGCCGGCAACGGGGATGCCTTTGTGGCCGAGATCGACACCAACTTGCCGCAAACCCAGCAGTTGGTCTACTCGACCTATCTGGGGGGAAGCAGCGCCGATTCAGGACAAGGGATCGCGGTCGATGTCGGCGACAATGCGTACGTGACCGGCTTCACTTTCTCCACTAACTTCCCCGTCTACAATGCTTACCAGTCGTCCAACGCCGGCAGCGTGGACGCTTTCATCACCGTGGTGAACGCCGGGGGTGGGAGCCTTGCGTTTTCGACCTATCTGGGAGGAACCGGGGACGATCGAGCCTGGGCGATCGCACTGGATAGTGTCAACAACATCTACGTCACGGGGAGCAGCTACACGGCATGTACTCCGGCAACCACGATCACGACGATGTGTGATCCCCTTTCGACTTTTCCCACGACACCGGGTGCGTACCAGACCTTTACCACCAAGCAAGCTCCGGGTTATCCCGTGGCCTTCGTAACCGAGATGAACCATTTCGGCTCGGCGCTTCTCTATTCCACGCTATTGGGTGGCAGCTTGTCGGACGCCGCCTCCGGAATCGCCGTCGATGGCGCTGGGGATGCTTACGTCACCGGGTACACGGAGTCGAGCGATTTTCCTACCGCCAACGCCATTCAGGCAAGTTACGTCGGCGGTTCGTGTGGGGCGAGTCCTTGCCCGGACGCCTTCGTGTCGGAATTCAATCCGCAAGGGACGTCACTGGTGTACTCGACCTTTCTCGCGGGCACGAACGGTAACTACGGAAACGCTATCGCCGTGGACACCAACGCCAACGCTTACGTTGCAGGGTCCACGTTCTCTGAGAGTTTCCCCGCCATCGCACTTGCTTATCAAGGGCAGTCCGGGAACAGCGTGGGGCTCAGCAGCGTTTTCGCCTCCATGATTTCTCACAACAACCTTCCGGGCGTCGCCATGACCCCGCAGAAGATTAACTTCGGAAATGTAACCGAATACACCACCGAGAATGTAAACAACGAAAACGTCCCCGCAGTTGTAACTGTTTTGAACGCCGGCACGGCTCCGCTCCAGATCTCGGGTGTGGCGACGACGGGCGATTTTGCTGAGACTAACAATTGCGTGGGAACACTTCCGGCGGGTGGTCAAGCTTGCACGATTAGCGTATCGTATACGCCCACGGTGCTGGCTCCCGAGACCGAGTTGCTTACCATCACCGACAGTGCCGCCGGCAGCCCTCATCTTGTATCGCTCACCGGCACCGGCGTGACAGGCCTCGCGGAGGTGCAGTTCTCGCCGACCAGCCTGACGTTCCCCACCACGACCTTGAACACCACCAGCGCGCCGCAAAAAGTGACGATGACGAACGACGGCGAGTATCCTTTGACGGTCACGAACATTGCGGCCACCGGCGCCTTCGCGGAAACGAATACTTGCCCGTCTTACCCGTTCACCATGGCCGTGGGCGGCAGTTGCAACTTCTCGGTCACGTTCACACCCACCGGCACGGGCGTTCTCAAGGGGAGTCTGACCGTCACTGATAACGTGACAAGCGGCTCGTCCAGCATTGCTCTGAGTGGGACTGGATACCCCAACTTCACCCTAAGCTCGCCGACCACCACACAGTCTCTCCCCATTGGCACTGCCGCGACGACCTTTACGGTCAGTATGTCTGCTCCCCCGAGCTTGAACTTCACGGACACCGTCGCCCTCTCCTGCTCGCCCGGCACGTGCCTCTTTAACCCCTCCAACATCGCTTTGAATAATACGACCATACCGAGTACCAGCATCTTGACCCTGTCGGGCCTCTCGCCCACCAGCGCCAATCCCTATATCTTTAGCGTCAATGGACGGGACGTCACCAGCAGCACCGGCGAGACAGCGACGCTCACGTTGTCCGTTGACTTTGGGGATTTTTCGATTTCGGCCACCCCGGCGGTCAACACCATAACCTCTGGGGCGTCGTCCATCTACTCGGTCACGGTCTCTCCTGTGAATAACTTTAACCAGGCGGTGACGATAAGCTGTCTCAAGCCTCTGCCGCAGGGAACCTTGTGTCTCGCCAATCCGGCCTCTCTGACGCCCCTGAATGGTGGGGCGGTCAGCTCGCAACTTACGGTGAGCACTACGGCACAATCAACAACGACAACGGGGCACGTGCTCCCGCGCGCCGGCCCCCGCATGCCCCCGCCAACTCCCATGATGTTTGCTTTGTGGGGAGCGTGCAACCTGGTGTTGATCGCTGTCTTTCTCATCCGTGGCAAAATGAGGCGGCGCCAGCCGGGCGGCCGGCGCAGGCTGATCTTCGCGCAATTCGCTTTGGCTATGCTGGCTCTTGCTGCGGTGTTCTGGGTGAGCTGCGAGACTTCTATCTATACGAACGTCATTCAGCCCTCAACGATCAACGGCACTCCCACGGGGAATTACACCATAACGGTCCTCGGTACCTATACCGGCTCAACCGCGGGCATAGGGGTGGTCACCGGAACCCAGACGACGGTCATCCGCGAAACGACCATAAACCTTGTTGTGCAATAGCAGTGCTGTAGGGGCGGCCCTTGCGGCCGCCCCGCTTAGATGGGAGCGCGTGCTCTGCGCGTAGAGCCAACCTTCAGGACAGCACGCGCCGGACTAAGTCCCTGCATTACGAGCCAGATCATCGCCGCCCCGAGAGCAGCCAACCTGCGCATCCCATTTTGAGAGAGCATGTTTGAGAGGTGTGCTTGGAGTACGGCAAACCGCCGCTGCACTCCAAAGCGGGCCAATCCTGAAAACGTGGGAAAGTAAAATAGAGAGGCGTAGAAGCCGACGGCCGCGGGTAGTCAGCCCCGCCGCAGCCAGGGCGGCCACAAGGGCCGCCCCGACACACGTCAGAGCTAGAAGTTGAACGCTGCCTGAAGGTCGATACGGCGATTCGCCGCTGCCGAAGACCAGAAACCTCCCATCAGCGAATTCGAGCGGCCAAAGTAGGTCGTACCGAGGCCCCCGTAAGGCGCCGAAAGGTTCACGTTATTGAAGACGTTGCGCGCGTTGACGCTGAAGGTGAGGCTGTAACGCGAGTTGGTTGGCGCGCCTCCGCCGAAGAAACTGCCCATCCCGCCGCCTCCTCCCAACCCGCGGGGTCCGAGTCCGCCGCCAGGCCCGCCTCGACCGCCACCGCCTGGTCCCCCTCCACCACCATACGATCCGCTGCCGGCGCGCTCAGGCTTCTTCCCGAATCCAAACGTCTTGCTGACTCGGAGATTCGTTGTGAATTGGCCCGGGCCGGTGCCGTAATAAGGCCCAATGAGCTTGTCGTTCGGTGCCGGGACGGTGTTGAAGGTGCCCCAACGAGTTGCCACGATATTCTCCCCCGTGGCGCCGGGACTGGCAAGCGCAGGCCGATCGTTTAAGCTGTCTGTGCCAAAGAGATCAATGTCTGGATTGTAGATGTTGAAGGGCGCGCCCGAGTTCAGGACGATCATAGGGCTGAAGGCAAAGCCGTGCGGCACAGTCCACGTGCCGCCCACGAAGACGCGGTGGCGAATGTCGAATGCTGCGCGCCCGTAGTCTTCCGCAATATCGTACGGGTCCATGATGGTGCTGGCAGTGCCATTGGCGTAGCCGAGCGTGTAAAAGCCGAACAAGTTCAGCTTGGCTCCCATGCGCATGTTGAAGTTCGCGATCAATTGATTCTGATTAAATATGCCCGCCGACTCGAGCTGATAGATGTTGGCTACGCTGGTCAAGTTGCCGTAGCTCGAATAGGGACGCTCGTCCAGCTCTTGAGACAGCGGATTAATGTCGCGGGTCACAAGCTGGTGAACACCGTGCGAGCCGAGATAAGTGACTGAGACGGTAGCATTCTTGTTTAACTGGCGTTCCAGGCCGGCGCCACCCTGAATCGTATAGGGCGTTCGCAGGTTGGGGTCGAGAGGGTCGATGTTCGATGCGTTCTGGCATCCCCCCACGCTCAAATCAGTCGGAAGATCAGGGAAAAAAGTGGGATTACTGCACGTGTAGCTCTGCTGGTTAAGACCGTTCATGCGCTGGGCCATAAGCAAATTGGTCTGTGAGATGCGGTCGTAGAAAACGCCAAAGCCGGCCCGCAGGACCGACTTAGGAGACCTTCCCTTGCCCAGACCCCAGGACAAACCCAGGCGCGGGGCGAGGTCGGCATGGTCATGAATTCCGGTCTGCGTCTCGAAGCGTAAGCCCATGCTGAGTGTCATATTGGGGCGGGCTCGCCAATCATCTTCGCCGTACAGCCCCAGGTCAGCGTAGTTGAGGCTCAATGCAGGAGTGCCGCGGTTGATGGTAAACAGAGTCGCTCCGCTCGCCTCGCACGAAGTCTCTTCGGCCACTGTACAAGCGTTGATAGATCTTATTGCGGTCTGATAAGCGTTGAGAGTAGGGAATGAAAACGAACCGTTGAAGCTCTGCATCGAGCCTAGGGTCTCATCGTTATCGCGTACGCGCCCGCCGAACCTCATGAAGTTCTTGCCCAGGTTGATGGACGTGTAGTTCTGGAATTCATAGTGATTTTCGACGTCTGTCTGTATCCCCTGCGCATTGCCGCCCGCCGTAAACGCCCCCGCCACCGAAATCTGGCAAGGTTGCGCGAGTGAAAGACACCCCACGGGAGGGCCGATCAGGTTGTTGCTGCCGTTGATCACCAGATTCACCGGCGACTGGTAGTTGCTGTCGTGGAGGTACTGAAAGCGGGCCTGGTTCACTGTCCGGTCACTGATCACCTGCGTATCCCCTACCTGGATGGTGTGCTCAGAACCATTCGCGTTGTAGGCTTGTGAAGGAAGAGTAAACTGCCCAATCCCGTCGTCGGTATCGTTATTCCCCCAATACTGGTAGCGCACCGTCATGACGTTTTTCGAACTGAGCTGGTAGTCCACGCGCGGACCGAGGTTCATGCGCATGCGGGGATTCAGCACGGCCTGGTTGTAGGGAACCTGCTGTGTTAAATCAGGACTGAGAACGTAGGCGCTCACCACGTTCGCGTCGTCAAGATCCCGGCGAAATATACTGAAGAAAAAAGACGCCTTCTTGTTGATAGGACCTCCGATGCTCCCGTTGTAGAACTGCGAATGGTAGTCCGGCTCCTGACTCACGAAGGGATTCCGCGTGTTGAATGAAACCGTATTCCCGCTCACAAAGCCCTGGCCGTGGAATTGGCTGGCGCCGGGCTTAGTGGTGATATCGATGCGGCCATAGCCGAGCCGGTCGTATTCCGCCGAAAAGGGATTCTGGTTGACGCGGATTTCGAGAATTGAGGACTTGGGGGGAAGTTGGCCGCCCGTGAAGCCGTCAATATAGATTTGGCCGCCGTTTGGCCCTGCTGATGGTCCGGCCAATTCCTGAAGCTCCGACTGCAATTCATCCGGATCGTCGGAGAGCGATTCAAGTTCCTTTCCCGAGATGACCAGCGAACTGGCATTGTTCTCGGGATTGACGCTTACGGTGGGCGCCTCGCCCGAGACTGTAATGTTCTGCACTTCCTCCTCGAGCTGAAGGGTGACGGCGAGCTTTTGAACCTGCCCGGCGCTCACCTCAACTCCCTGCTGCTCGTACAGCGCAAATCCCTTGGCGATGACTTTCACGCTGTACTTGCCCGGAGCGAGTCCTTTGAACTCGTAAACGCCGTCCTTGTTTGCTTGCAGGGCTTGGGCTTGTCCTGTCTCAGAGGTCACAAGAACCGTCGCCTGCGTCACTACTCCTCCGGAGGGGTCGTTCACCTGGCAGCGCAAGGTACCGGCAGTGGTTTGCGCAAATAAATGGCTGGCAAAAACTGGCGTCAAAATAAACGCCAACAAGATATAAAGACATTTCCCGAACAACCGAAATCGCATCACGTCTCTCCTAGAGTTACACTACGCCTGCGGCCTCCGCGAATTCGGAAACCCAGGTCTTTCTGACCTTGTGCGGACCCCCCGCTGGTACGGGGTGACTACGACGGGCACTTGCTTGCCTTCTTGCTGCTTGAGTGGGGCCCAGGCCCCTGCTTATGAGAAACCAACTCCGATTCGAGCCCATGACCGGCGCCGGGCCTGCGACCGGCGCTGGATCATTGCGTCCCTTCTTCTCCGCCTCCGCCGCCCGGCGCGCCTAGATTCCACGATCCCGAGAAGAGCGCTTGGCTGGCGGACGGTGAAGCGGTCAGGATTGGCTCCACGCCGCTCAGTAGAGTAATCGCCGTGACGCCGCCGGTTTCCGTACCTTGGCTCGCCACGATCATCACGGCATCACCCTTTTTCAAATCGGCAAGCGTCGCGGTAGGCATGCGATTGAGAAGACGCTGAAAATCAGGCGCTCCACCCGCTCGCGCGCCTCCTGGGCCACCCGGAGGCCCGCCGAAGCCGCCTTGCCCTCCGGGACCTCCTGGAGCTCCACCTGTGGGCGCACCCTGCGAAGCAGGGCCGCCGGGTGTACCCGCAGCCGCGGCGGTTCGTGCGCCACCCGGCATCCCGCCCGGCGCGCCATTGCCGCCCCCCTTGAAAGTCATGGCGATCCTCTGGGCCAACTGGGGGTCGAGCTTGCGCTGCTGGGAGTCCGCCGTAAGCTTCACCAGAAGCGGTTTCTTGGTTTTCAAGTCCGTGACCGTGAGCGTGTTCTGGGTGGTGTCAATTGATGAGACGGTGCCGGCAATATTCAAGAACGATCCCGAAACAATCTCCTGGGCGTCGAAGTCATTGCCGTCGGCGCTGCGCGTGCCTCGCGCCTTGAGCTGATCTCCGGATTGGATCTGGCTGAGCGGTGCGGGCTTTGCCTCTTCGTACTTCACCGAATCCGGCGCGTACCGGCGTAGAATGGTGTCCTTGGAAACGTGGACCGTAGTCTTCTTCGCCCCGCCGAAGCCTGATGTCGAAACGGTGATGGTGTTAGCTACAGGATCGACGGCGCTCACCAACCCCCCGACGCCTCGCTGCCACTGTGCGGTTTCCGCCGCGTGCTTCTGCGCAATGGCCGCCTTGCTCATATCAATCACGCGCACGGCAACGACGGTCTTCTGATCACTCGAAATCTGCCCTTGAACCAAAACGCGGTCGCCCACAGCGATGTCTGCAACACTGATCTTGGTGGCGTTCTTCAGCGTCTTTTCTTCGGGAGCAACCCGGAGAAGGAGGGCATTGTTGGGGATCATGACGGCAAGACGAACTCCGGCATCGGTCTGGAGGGTGAAACCTGTCGGCTCGGTGCTCGCCACCGTGCCCGCGGCTTTGTAGAGGCTGCTCGGCGTCTGGCTCCATCCTGCCGTGGCCACGCTCATAACCAGCAGGCTTCCGCAAACCAAGGTAAGAGCCGATCTCATATCGCGGTCCCCAGAAAGCCGGCAAGCTATCATCCTCATTGGCAACCTCCACCGATATACACGGCGAGCGAGGCCCACCCTCAAAGAGGTCTAGCCCCGGTCGACCATTCAGATTTGCGAGTTGGTAAAGTTACGCGGCGGCAACTACCAACCGTGCATGAATGCCATCCCGATAATCCAGCAATGGGAATGCCATTCATGTCAACACCGAGCGCGGACGGGAATGAACCCTGTCCGCGTAGAACTAGCTCTCATAGCTATGACGTTTGGGGTGCGTAGCGGGTTGCGGAGAGGATATTAAAATCGCAGAGAATCCGCGCCTTTCGGCCTATTTGTCGCCTTTTCGCACAGTACGCCAATACACACACCGTTACGGATTCGACGCCGAAGGTCATGTGTGCTCAACGGCTCGTCAACGCGATGCCGGCACTTTTGCAGCGATCGCCCCGACGGTGAGTTCATGAGGATCGTAACAGCACGCCACGGCGTGCCCCACTCCTTGAAGGCGGGAGCGACGGGCTTGCTATGTAGCCGACTTTTTGTCGTATTCCGGGCCTGGGCTTGCGCCTTGAAAGCTTCGCTTCGTTTGCGCAGAATCACCTGTCTTTGCTCGTTTCAGGCTCTAATCGGTGCTGATTTGCACGCAAAACGCTCATAATCTGCAGCATTCAAAAAAGTTATGTGCTTTGTTTTCAGATACTTCTTCGCTTCGTTCCCACTATTTTTCGTTTTTTGTAGTTCCCTACAATCCCGCATAGCCGGGACTATCGCGCTTTTCCTCGCGGACTGAAGCCCGCCCAGGACAACGTGTCCACAAAGCAACCACAATCGTAGGCTATCATAGACCTCTGGGTTTGTCAAGTGGAAAATGCGAAAGGAACGGGTAGCGCGGGCATTCTGCCCGAGCGCGGCAGAGGGACGCTCCCGGCACCGCGGGCGAGACGCCCGCGCCACGATTCGCGCCTCTTGCAGCTTCGACACCATCGCTCCTTGGCTGTCAAAACGCGGCGTGAGGGTGTACACTCTCAGATTTCCGGGTCCCCAAGAAGGGAATGCCGATTGAGGGCGGGCCCAGTCGATTCCAGGAGGAGGGATTACTTTGAATAGACCACTGCCAAGGCTAATGTTCGTTCTTTTTGCTCTGGCGTCTTTCGCAGGTTCGCTTTTCGCATCCGGCCTGCCGCTCATCCCATACCCGAACCAGGTTGAGGCGGGTCAGGGAACGCTTCGCGTGGGGGCGCGTATCAACATCGAGGTGCCCAGCAACGACGAGGAGGATCGCTTTGCCGCTTCGCTGCTCGTGCAGGATCTGAATTCGCTGGGAGGCGTGGCCGCCACGGTGGGAGCCAAGAGCGGAGGCTCGCCGCGAATCGTGCTGGCGCGCATTGAGAGCCAAGCCGGCAAGAACATTCTGCAACAGTCAGGGTTGAGCTTGCCGGCCCAGGCCGACGAGGAAGGTTACATCCTGGTGGTGACGGCTCGCGAAGCTTCGATTGTGAGCAAGACCGCAGCGGGAATTTTCTACGGCGTCCAGACGCTTCGCCAACTGCTTCAGCGGACTCCGGGGGGCAGCGCAGAGATTCCCGCGGTGCGCATCGCGGACTGGCCCGCCATGCGCTGGCGCGGTGTCAGCATCGACATTAGCCGCGGCCCCATTCCCACGCCGGCTTCTTTCAAAAGGGAAATTACTCTGTTGTCCGAGTACAAAATCAATTTGTTCTCGCTCTACATGGAGAACACTTTTGCCTACCCCAGCCTGCCGCTCTTTGCGGCGGCGGGCGGCGCGGTGACTCCGGAGGAAGCGACGGAACTCGTCAACTTCGCCAAACAATATCACATGGTGATCGTTCCCGAGCAGGAGTCGTTTGGCCACCTTCATCTGGCGCTCGAGACGGAGCAATACCAGGACATGGCCGAGGTTCCCTACGGGGAGGTGCTTTCGCCCACCGTCCCCGGTTCCTTCACTTTCATCGGCAAGATGTTCTCAGACCTCGCTGCCGTTTTTCCCGGACCCTTCTTCCACATTGGCGCCGATGAAACCTACGAGTTGGGCCAAGGCCGGACGAAGGCGGAAGTCGATCAAGAGGGCTACGGCAAGGTCTATATCGATTACTTGCGGAAAATCGACGAGACCTTGAGCCCTCACCATCGCAAGGTTCTCTTCTGGGGCGATATGGGCGTCCAGCACCCTGAGCACCTCAAGGACTTGCCTCACGACATGATTGCGGTGCCTTGGGATTACGCCGTGCGCAAGTCCTTTGTGAATGAGATCAAGCCCTTCCGCGACGTGGGACTCGAGACCTGGGTGGCGCCGGGGGTAAGCAACTGGAGCCGCATTTTCCCGAACTACAATGAGGCGCTGCCCAACATCCGCCAGTTCGTGACGGACGGAAAAGAACAGGGCGCGACGGGCGTCTTCAATACCACCTGGATGGATGACGGCGAAAGCATGGTGAACTACACCTGGTACGGCCTGGTGTACGGCGCCGCGCAATCCTGGCAGAAAACCGTGGATGATGAGCAGTTCTCCGACAACTGGGACTGGTCGTTTTACCGCGCCCCGGATCACCACTTCGCCACAGAGATCAAGAACCTGACTCAAATCCATGCGCTCTTGCGGGACGCGGTCCATTCCGACGGCGAGGATTGGCTGACCTGGGTCGACGCGCTGAGCCCGGACGGGCAGAAATTCTACGCCCAATTGGAGCCGGCCGCACATCAGATCCGGCTGTTGGCTGAAGATGTCGTTGCCGATCTCATCACCAATTCGCACCTTGCGCGCCGAAACAAGGACTTGCTGGATTACGTGGAGTTCTCCGCCCGCCGCTTCGATTTCCTCGGGCAGAAGGCCATCTATTCAAAGTACATCGCCGACCTCTACGCCCAGGCGCAAGCCGATGCGACGAAGCCCGAGGTGGTCGGAGGCGTTCTGGGACGGATCGACGGCGTCAACGGCTTGATCCAGGACATGCGAGACCAGACAACTCTGCTGCGAACCCACTACCGGAAACTCTGGCTTGGGGAAAACCTGCCCTATTTCCTCGACAATATCTCGGTCCGGTATGACGAAGAATTGCAGCGTTGGGAAAAGGCGGCCAACGACGTGAACCATCTGCGGGATGTCTACCGCCACCCGCGCCGGCTGCCGCCGCTTGTCGAGCCGTAGAGCCTTCTTCCGCGGCTGGCGCAGAGCGAAGCTCTGCGTCTTACTGAGCTTTTATGCATCAAGACCGCAGAGCTTCGCTCTGCGCCAGCCGCGGCTGTTTTTGTACGGCGGGTGCCCTACGTTGTAGATCCGACCTAAAAGGAGAGAATCAATGAGGAGGTCTGTTACGAAGCGGACTGTCGAAGCAGAGGAGTTTATCCTTAGGGATGCCGACGGAAAGGTACGGGCTCGCTTAGCCTCGCTGCCTGATGGCACGCATCTCGACCTTTATGACGGTGGCGGAACAAGGCGAGCGAGTCTTGGCGTCACGGCTACTGGAGTAGGGTTGGCATTCTACGACCCGGATGGAAAGCCACAAGCAACACTGGGCTCAGGACCCGCAGGCGTGGCTGTGCGACAGAGCGGCCCGAGCGGCGAACTACAGGATTTTTCATGCGAAGCACAGGCCGCGCCAATTCTCGTATTTTACGGCAGTAACAAGATGCCGCAGGTCCTGCTCTCCGTGGTAAGCGGTCGGCCCCACCTTAAGCTGTCTGATGCAACGGGCAACATAATCCATTCGGTTCCTCAGGAATGACCGATATGTGAACGGAGCCCAAGTTCTGGCCCTCGACTCCGTCGGCGCGGGTGGCGCAGAGCTTCGCTCCGCGCCAGCTGAGGTTCACGAGCAACTGCAGGGGGATCCTTCGCTTCGCTCAGGATGACACATTCCCAGTTTCTTCATGCCTTCTTTGGATGTATGCTACATTGGAAAATAAGCAACGGCTACCAGCGCGGCGATCGGCAAATGACGCTACAAGAGAAAATCCTGAACCCTTTCGTACCGGTGACGCTTTTCGAAGTGGTGCCGCCGGCGGCGGATCAGTCCGAAGCCATCGACGAATCCCTTACTGAGCTGAAACGGGTCACGCCCTTTGTGGATGGGATCAATGTTCCGGAGATTTTCGATGAGGCTCGTGGTGCGGAGCGGACCAGCAAGTTCGTGGCGCGCGTGGAACCGCGACTGCTCGGCTCGCGCATTCAGCGCGAATTGGGCGCGGAGGTGGTTCTCAACCGCGTGGTCGTCCATGATCCGAAGCCGGAAGTGTGGTTTCGCGAGACCTGCCTCGAGCGTGGCATGCGGCAGGTTATTCTGGTGGGCGGCGAATCCGCCAAAGTCCGCTACCCAGGTCCCAACGTCACGGAGGCTGCACGACTGGTGCGAAAAGAGGGACTGCCGGTGACACTGGGAGGTATCACCATTCCAAGCCGCAGGAACGAGTCCGAGCGGATTCGCGCCAAGCACAAGGCGGGTCTTGACTTCTTCACCTCTCAGGTTCTCTTTGACTCGAATGACGTGGTGTGGCTGGTGCAGCGGCTCAACGGCCTGCCGGTGCGCCTCTTCCTGAGCTTCGCGCCGGTCAGCCATCGCCGGGATTTGCAGTTCCTTCGCTGGCTCGGCGGGGACATTCCGCAAAACCTGGATCGGTTTCTGCTCGGCTCGGAAGACGGAGCCGCTGCCCCGGCCGCGACATGCCTCGCGAGGTCGCTCGACCTCGCGCAGCGCATCCTGATGGATGTGTTCGACAACCTGCCGCCTGATCCGCCGCTCCTCGGGCTCAACATCGAGCACATCAACCGCAGGAATTTTTCGCCGGCCATCCAGATGCTGGATCGTCTCGGCAACCTCTACGCGAACTTGATGGCGCAGCACGCGCGCAGTATGACGTGAAGTCAACAGTCGACAGTTGACAGTCGACAGTCAAGAAACAACAATCGTTTCTTCTGCCTGTCATCCTGAGCGGAGCGAAGGATCCCTGCAGTTCGCTTCAACCCTCGGCAAATGAAAAACAACTGCCGAAATCCTTCGCTGCGCTCAGGATGACACCTTGCTTTCGTGCACAGCCGGCTTGCATAGGCAGGCGCTTCCACTCTAGACTATCAACTTCGGTATTCAGACTTTCAACTCTCAACTTTCAACTCTGGACTCTATGGATCGAGAAAGAAAAAAGCCGCACGATTCTCTCTATGATGTCGCTGTGATGGCGGCCATTCCGTATCCGCTTACTTACCGTTTCCCTCCTTCGTGGTCGGTTTTTTCAGGCCAACGCGTATTAGTCCCGTTGGGCACCCGCAAGGCGACGGGCATCGTGCTGGGTCCGACCAGCAAGCTGGCGCCCGGGATCGAGGTGCGCGAGGCGTTGGGCGCCATGGATCCCGAACCTGCCCTCTCCGCCGAACTCGTAAAGCTCGCGCTCTGGATTTCAGATTATTACCTGGCGCCGCCCGGGGAAGTCTTCCGCGCCATGTTGCCGCTCAGGCAAGAAACGCGGCGCGCTCGGCAGGTTCGTCTGACAGAAGAGGGGCGGCGCAAGCTTCAGGAACTCGCGGCCAGCCCCCCCGAGGAGAGCCATGAGAGCCATGATGCGTCTCTGTTGGCGTACCTCGACCGGCGTCCCGGCGCTTCTCTCGAGATATTGCAAAGGAAGTTTCCCAACGCCTATTCGCGTGCGCTCCAGCAAAAATGGGTAATCGTCGAGGAAGTGAAAAAGGAGCGCAGCCGCCGGCAAGTGTTTTCCGTCCGGCTGGCGGGGCCGTTGCCGGAGCACCTGCCTCGGCTCTCCCCGGTCGCCAAGAGAATTATCGAGGCTCTTGAACAGCAGGGGCCGGCCGACGATCATCGTCCGCTACTCGAAGCCGCGCGCGCGCAGCTTGGCAACTTGCGCAAGCTCGGCCAGGCGGGCTTAATCGAACTCAGCGAGGCCGGCTGGCACGGCCCGAGCTTTGAGTTGCGGGAACGAGACGCTCCGGCGACTGCGGGCGAGACGCCCCCTCCACCTTGGCCAGCCCCGGGCGACATGACGACTCCGCCGCAACTGACGCCCGCGCAATCGGCAATCCTCGCCGATCTTTTCTCGCGGCTCGAATCCGGCGAATTCGGCGTTGTGCTGCTGCACGGCGTTACCGGAAGCGGCAAAACTGAAATCTATCTTCACCTGATTGCCCACTGCCTGGAGCGAGGCCGTTCCGCCCTGATGCTGGTGCCGGAGATCGCGCTCACTCCCGCCATGCAATCTCTGTTTTTCTCGAGATTCGGAGAGCAGGTCGCGCTCTTGCACAGCGGACTCACGGAGAGGGAACGCGACGAAGCTTGGTGGCGCGTGCGCCGCGGGCAAGCCAAAGTTGTGCTGGGAACGCGCTCGGCCGTTTTCGCGCCGCTCACAAATCTGGGCGCCGTGATCGTGGATGAGGAGCACGATTCGAGTTACAAGCAGGATGAAACGCCGAAATACCACGGGCGGGATGTGGCGGTGGTGCGAGCGCAGTACGCGGGCGCGCTGGCGCTGCTGGGCTCCGCGACGCCTTCGCTGGAGTCTTACTGGAACGCGCGCGAGGGCAAATACCACTTGGCGAAGTTGGAAGAACGGATCGGAGGGAGGAAACTGGCGGCGGTCGAGGTGGTGGACATGCGGCAGGAGTTCCGCGAGACACACACGCAAATGCCGCTTTCCCGCAAGTTGAAAGAGGAGATCGAGGCGCAGCTTCAAGCTTCGGCGCAGATCATGCTTCTGCTCAACCGGCGCGGCTACTCGTGGTTTCTGTTATGCCGGAGTTGCGGCCAGACGGTGCGCTGTGTGAATTGTTCCGTTTCGCTCACCTATCATCGCCGCGAGCACCGCCTGAGCTGCCACTATTGCGGATACTCGATCGGAGTTCCATCACTTTGTCCGGCCTGCGGAAGCGAATATCTTCACTATGTCGGAGAAGGAACCGAGAAGATCGAGCACAAATTCGCCGAACTTTTCCCCGGCGCGCGGGTGGCCCGCCTGGACCGCGACGTGGCCCGCCGCCGCGGCGAGTTCCTGCGCGTACTCGAGGATTTCAGGCGGGGCAAGATCGACATTCTCGTCGGTACGCAGTTGATCGCCAAAGGACACGATTTCCCCGGAGTCACGCTCGTGGGCGTCGTCTCCGCGGACATCGGCCTTGGGTTGCCGGACTTCCGCGCCGCCGAGCGAACGTTTCAACTTGTAACTCAGGTGGCGGGCCGCGCCGGGAGAGGCGACGCCCCCGGGCGGGTGCTGGTGCAAACGTTTTATCCTGAGCATTATGCCATCCGCCTGGCCGCAGACCAGAACTACAGCGGGTTCTTCAGTAAGGAAATGGGCTTCCGCCGCATGATGCATTATCCGCCCATCACCGCACTTGCCAACATCATCGCCCAGCACGAAAAGCTGGAACGGGCCGCGCAGGTGGCGAAGGAGATCGGCGACTTCTTTACCAAAGTCGAAAGACAGTTCCCGGGCATAAAGATTCTCGGCCCTGGCCCTGCTCCCTTGGCCAAAGTGGAGCGGCGCTATCGGATCCAGTTCCTGCTGAAATCCAACTCACGCGCTAACCTTCATGCCCTCTTAAAACAACTGATCCATCATTGCGCACAATCGGCAATACAACCCCGCGAGGTCATGATCGACGTCGACCCCGTCAACATCATGTGAGTGCCGAAATTCGAAAATCGAAAAGCCGAAACTCGAAATTCGGAAAGCCCCAATGGAGGTTGTGCCACCACTAGCTGGTATCGTGTCCCGGAAGTTTGTTGAACATGTCAGCCCGTCAGCTGACGGGCGTAAGCGAGTAGCCCACGGCGTAAGCCGTGGGTGCGTGAGGCCATCCCTCACCCCCGTCCCCCATAGGCGCTAGAATAAGTCATTCGGCACCTTTGGGCAAATTGGATGTGCATGGAGGAGGCGGTTCATGAGTTCTGAAAGCGGTTGCTGGAACCGCTCGAGCGCGTAGG